>CEVU01002317.1_pt1 | contig 16124 bp, 9 predicted proteins | sample 427081 | NCBI WGS metagenome assembly CEVU01 (sample SAMEA2623868, study PRJEB7988) | marine metagenome | biome: marine biome (ENVO:00000447); feature: deep chlorophyll maximum layer (ENVO:xxxxxxxx); material: "saline water (ENVO:00002010), including plankton (ENVO:xxxxxxxx)" | depth 80 m | reverse complement strand
GTCCATCGATATTCAACTATGAAGCCATCTTGATCTTCAAAAATCAACGGCATTTCTATAGGTGTTAGAGTAAATGTTTGTAATGTATCATCAAAGATTTTCTCAGGGACTCTGTTTAGAACTCTAATATAGATTGAATAATCTACAAATTGATTCCCATCATCTATTGTTAGAGTTAGAGTATACATAATTCCATCTGCACTTCCATCGACCCATGCATGACCCAATTCTGCCAAACCTCTACCCTGTTCAATATGTCCATCACCCCAATTCCAAGTAAAAGTCATCTCATCAATTGGCACATTATCTTGACTTGATAATGCAGAAAACTGAACTCTTTGATTAGTCATTAAAGTTAATTCTGAATCTTGAACTATTCCATCTACGGTAATGACTGGAATTGGTACCGAAGTATCGCTAACAGTTACAGTCCAAGACTGAGGCTCTGAAAAATACCCACCTTTATCTTTTATTGTCAAAACAATTGTATATATTCCAGAATCAAGATATGAATGGACAGGGTTTTTCAATCCTGATGAAGTATTATCTCCTAAATCCCAGTAATATGCAATTGGTGTCTCATTGTGGCTAAAACTTCCATTAACTTGGCTGAACCCCCACTCGTCATAACCAGAACCAAACATTGCCACTGGAAGCCATGTTTGAGTAACATTTGTTGTTAGAGAGCCCGATGCCACCGGCTCCATATTTGCAATATTAACCGGTAATGCAAATGCTTGGTCTACTGTGACTCCTGTGAAATCTGTAATTTTAACTCCATAAGTCCAATCCCCAGTTTCTGGCGGAGTGAACCAAATACTTTTTTCAGTAGCCACACTATTTCCAGCAGTCATATCGAAAATCAGTGTATCCTGTATACTATTGTTCAGATATGCATTTACTTCAACTTCAAGGATTTCAAAGAATGCATTAGAAGTAACTTCTAAATCAATCCTACTACTGTCATCTAGATTATCTCCATCTCTATCAAAGTTTTCAATGGTAGCAATTTCTACTTCAGCGGGGTCAGTAATTAAACCAGCCTGAACTGTAATCGCTGCTTCAGGATAAGAACCTGTGGTAATACCACAACTTGCATAGTTATAATCGCAATCATCAACAATAGATTCGTACCAAGTAATCAACCAAACTTCATCACTGAGATTACCAAAACCGTAAACTAAACCGGTTCCAGCGCCACTCGCAGGATCGATTCTTAATCTATCCATTGACCAAGTTCCAGTTGCTGCTTCTTTAGACATAATTATTCCTTCGAAACCAAATTGTGTTGGAGATACCATCAAATTTAGTGGTGCGCCTGAACCCTGTGCAAATTTATACGATCTCATTCCCCAACCTTCTACTGAATCACTATCACTTGTCCAATCATTCGCCCATTGGTCATTATATCCGCTTTTTTGTACCTTACATACAAAAGCAGCGGTACAGGCTTCGGATAAATCTAAGTTTGAAAATCCAAAAGCCCCTTGTGCGCTGTCCAGCGTTACAGCCGCACTGAAATTAGCATAAATTTGACTCATTGTGGTACCAATTAATGTAGAGCCGGGCTGGGGATTAGCAGCTAAATTTTCAATTCCCGCCCCTCCAGTCGCAGTATCTGCAACCAAACTTTGAATTGCATTTCCTCCACCTAATTTATCTGCCAAATACATAAGAAACATAAATCCTGCTCCATAATCTGCAATTCTTTGATTCCACCATCTAACACTCATGTTGGAATTTTGGGCCCATTCATTGGCATGTCCAGTCAAGGCAGAAGTTACTCCAAAGCAGAGGTAAGCTGCCATATCGGCAGCACCTTCATCTATCCACAAATTCTCAAATGGGTCTCTTGCATTATGTAATAAATGTTGGAACTCATGCGCTATTATGGTATTTCTCCAACTCATATCATCTACATCAATGAATATTGATTCTCTTTGTGAAGAAATCCCTGGTGAGAAATATCCACCTATTCCGCCACCTCCATCAATGGCTAGGATCATAATTTCAACCTGGCAATTATTGTCTACATCAGGCATGGAACCAAAGTAAGTAGTATCGGTTGGAAAAATTGTTGATTCAAATGTCGAGGCAATATCATTTAGAGTAGTTGCAGATAATATTTGTCCATCCTCTACGAATATTGCAGCATTGGACGAAATTTTTTGTACCGTTGCCTCAACATTCCCATTAGCAGAAGGAACCGTATCTGTGTCTCCCTGACTCCATGCATTAGTACAATTTCGTGCTAATGATTTAGAGTTCATGTATGCCTGGGAAAATGGAAGTACTAGATTTGGATAACCATCTTCTATCCACTGCTTTTTTAGATGTCCAGTGGCCGAAAATGCAGGTTTAGATTCGTTTACGAACATATATTTTTTCCCTTCAATTGATGGGTCAAAACCATCTAAGTCCCCATATGAAATTTCTGACATATCGCTATCTGAAATAGGAGCTGCCATAGCAAGTGGTGATAGACTTGCAAGTAACATTACCATTACAATAAATAATGGAGTAGTTAGATTGTTTTGCATGTTATTTAGTCTCAATAGCCTCACATCCTGTTTATTACTAGTTAATGCCCGTTTGAGACCTATTTTAACATCGATGGAGCATCGTTCGTACATGACAGAGCATAGGGGAGGTCACAAATCTGTTTGGTTGATATTTTTAATACTATTATTTTCTTCATTTTCAGCCTCTGTTTCTTCTAATTCATCTTTAGATAATCGACCAAAGAATGTAGAAAAAATCTCTCCAGAAGTAATTGAAATTCTACCTCATGATTCTTCAGCATTTACACAAGGATTATTATTTCTAGATAGTAAATTGTATGAAAGTACTGGATTGTATGGTGAATCAAGTATTCGAATTGTTAACACCACAACAGGAGAAATCGAGTTGATAACTAATTTATCAGAAACATATTTTGCAGAGGGGATAACAGTATCAAATAATAGTATTATACAGTTAACATGGAGGGAGAATATTGGATTTATTTATAACACTTCAACATTAGAAAATATTGGAAATTTTTCTATTGATGGTGAAGGGTGGGGGATTTGTACTACTCCAAATGGGGATATATGGCTTTCAGATGGTTCTTATCAATTATCAAAAATAAATCCAAACAATCTTTCATCAATCACAGACTCTCTAACGGTTTTCTACAATAACTCTCCAATTAATAGGTTGAATGAACTTGAATGTCCCTTTGATTCAGGATTAATTTTCTCAAATATCTGGCTTGAAGATAAAATATTAGCAATCAACTCTTCAACTGGTGATGTATGTTCAGAATATGATTTTTCGGAAATTCGTATGCAGTATGAAAATAATTATTCACAGGAATTGAATGGTATTGCTTATGATCATGAATTATCTCTTTTTTGGATTACTGGAAAAAATTGGTCGAACTATTATCTTGTTGATTTACAAATAAATTCTGACTTTTGTCAACTCTATGAAAAATCAGATATTTGTTGTACTGAAGATAATTTTTCTTTATTTGAAATTCTATTACTTATTTCAGTTGGAATATTTATTATGCCTTTTTCATGGCCTATTTTTGGAATGATATTTTACAAAATATTTAGGCGACAAACTCAACATCCCCCCCCTCCTCGCAATATTGAAGAATTACCAGAGGGGCTATGAATGAGTGATGAAGATAATGATTCAGGATTTGAATTATGGCTACATGATCTTTCTATTGACCCAGCCACTAGAGTAGCTGGAGCAATTTTGATTATTCTTGGGAGTGCTTTAGGTGCGATGCTTGGTGTTTTACTTATGGCGGCTGATCCAGCAGATATTATGGGTCAGATAGGTGAAGGCCAATCTTCTGATACAGTTAATGGGTTAGTAATTTCATCCTTGGATAATAATTCAGGGGGTGATCCAATCGAAGGAGTATTGATTGAATTATTGAATGAAGATAGAACTACAATTGGAAGTGATTTCACTGACTCTGGAGGTCGTTTTTCAATAATTGATGTACCCAGACAGTCATCTATCCTATATGTTCAACACCCTGAAAACAATACTGTAGAAATATTACTAGTGCCTGGTGACCATTCTCAAATTGTAGTCACTCTAGAACCAGGTGATGGATTTATTGGTCCTATTGATATGAGAGGAGATAGTAATCTTGCAGACTCTGTTTTTGTAGGGTTCTTTATTGCAGCAATTACCTTACTTACTGGTTTAGCAGGAATTGTTGGCGGATTGGAGGCATATAATGGAAATAAATATAATCGATCTTGGTGGCTAACTTTCTTTGGTTTATTTAGTCGAGGGATGATTTTTATAGGTCCTCTACTTATTCTAATTGGACTTGGATTAATGTACCTGACTAGAGATCAGTTTACTGATTATATTTCTTCAGAGGGACAATGATTTAGATGTATCTAATCAGTGTCGAAGGAGGAGATGGTAGTGGTAAAGGTCTTGCAACTAAAGTCATAGCCGAAGTTCTTGAAAAAGAATTTACATTTACTTCAGTTGAAGTCACAGGGGAACCCAGAAGAGATCATCCTCTCGGGCGTCTTGCAATAAATTCAGTACGAACAAAATCAATGACTCCCGAGGGAGAAGCGGGTCTATTTGCTGCAGATAGGGTCGATCATTCACATGGTTGGATATTACCTCGATTGGAGGAGGGAAGAGTGGTGGTAAGTGAGAGAAATGTTCATTCTTCGCTTATTTATCAAGGAATTGTTGGTGGTTTAGGATTGGAAAAAGTTTCTCATATGAACTCTGCAGCCTTAGTCCCTGATCTATGTATTTGGGTAGATTGTGACCCCGATTTAGCTTTGAATAGAATTAGGACCGGTACTCTCCGTGCTCACTCTGAGAAAGAAGAATATTTTGAGACTAGTTCCTTGCAGAAGGAGATTAGGTCGGGATATCATAGCTTGCTTTCTGGGGAATTAGAAATGCCTACTCCATTTGATATGGGGGCAATTATTGGCCCAGTTTTAAATGAAGGAAGTGAAGAAGAATTCAGAAATCAGTTGAGAATGAGAGTAAGGAGATTTTTGAACTCTCATCCAAATCCAATTAATGTTAAGGTAGAAATCGTAGAGCAAAATCTAATAAGAAAATTATTGATTAAAAGTAAGGGTCAAACTACTCTTGTTGGACTTGGTGTTGAACCGAATAATACTCGTGATGATTGGCTCAATGACAAGAAACCATGGCAGGTTCTTAAAACTGCTCAAAAACAACATGATGATGTTTTATCAAATCATGAAGGTAATGTATTGCCCTATATTCCAAAAAGCGTCCTCTCTCATTCAATATCATCTATAGTTGGGACATTATCAATTATGGCTAACGCAGATGTTGGAGAGTTACGATATGCACAAGGTCCAATCAGGGCAGTTTCTGAAAGTCATTGTCATAAAATAATCAGATATCTAAACGATGATTTAGATTGGTTACACCAACATCGCTCATTAATTGGAAGAGATACGGCTAGAAACCAGATTAAAGAACAATTTTTGCCATTCGGTTATCTTTCACTAGCAGTTTGGCCTCTCAGGAAAGTTATAAAAACGTGGATAGAAAAAAACCCAAGTACTCATATTCGATTTTGTATAGGTCAAATTATTAGTTCAGGAAGACATTCTGTAGCAGTAAATAGCTGTATCCAGAGGATTAGAATTTTGGGTTCTGGCAATTCATCTATCAAGGCACCCATTGATGAAAAGGATTTGGTAAGATGGTGGCAAGGAAAAAATTAGTCTTTGAATACTAATTTAGCATTTGCAGGAAGTTTGACTTGACTTGAGTCTACAAAATCTTCTGTTTTCGAACTAATTGCAGCACAGAACCACCATGATAGAACAAATCCTGCTATGGTACCAGTAACCAATCTGATAGGATTTGTTGACTCATAACTAGTTAAAAGTTGATAAAAACCATCAAAACCTATCGGCAAAGCTCCTATTGAAAGAAATAAAATCATAGCGAGCATTCTTCTATCTTTGATGTAAAATGAACTAATATTTTCGTCTCTGAAAACAGATAGAAAAGAGTCTCTGACAGTCCATCTATTCAAACCTTTAGTTCTCCAAAACAATGCTCCCATGAATAAACCTAGGAATAATCCCACATCTCTTACACATACAGCTAATTGGTTACCATTTATTTCCCAAGATCTCTCACTTTTTTGATGACAATTGAGATCTCCAAAAGAGTAGACAAATGCTGCTACAGGGTTTAGTTCCGTCCAACTGAAGTAACCAAATATTTCTTGGTTATGCCCTATATCATCATTCAGGCCATTATTCTGATTCCCCCAAGAACCCCACCCATCTTCAGTGGCATAATCTATTCTATTTGCTCTTCCCGAAAGTTCAGGTACCGAGTTCGTAACTAAGAAAACTGGTATTATGAATAAAAGAATCAAGTATAATCCTGTTATTGATGCAACTAGTGTACCAACCCTTTCTTCTCGGGTCCTCTCCTCCCGTCCATTGGGTAACATCTATACTTATACAGTTCTTTTTTGGATATAAATCATTTGAAATTATAATTCATGAATAAATCGGAACTCCTTCACAACATGCTTCAACAACTCTTCTACAATTAGGGCACTCCATGTGTTGTCTAACTGGTATTGCAGCTCCTAAGAAACCACAAACACAAGTAATTTCCTTACAATGGTCATAGTCCACAAGATGTCTAGAGCAACTAGGTTCTAATTTGTTTCTATGTTGTCAAAGTCTTTAACTCATCTTGTAAGTTCTCTGCCAACCACTGATGCAAGGTCTCACTTCCCATTTCTGAGAGAGTAGTATTTAGAAAAGCCGCTATAAGTGCATCTTTTGCATCTTCTGGACTAAAACCTCTAGCTTCTAGATAGAATACTTGCTCTTCATCAACGGGGCCATTAGCAGTTCCATGACCGCAACCAACCACGTCATGTTCGCTCACTTCTAGTTCAGGGATACTATCTGCTTCTGCCTTCTTTGAGAGTAATAGGTTATGGAATAACTGACCCGCATCAGCACCTTTAGACCCATCAGATACTCTTAGCATCCCAGTACCTATTGTTCTACTATTCCCTCCGCAAGCAGAATGCCAGTCTAGTCTACTGTACGTCTCTGGCGCATCATGATATATCTCTATGTGATGATCGATATGCATTCTTTCTGCTGACAAGATAGAACCGAGAACTCTAAGGTTACTACCGTTTTCATTCATCATGTATCTTAAATCAGCCTTGGTTTTTTCCGAGCCTGAACTAATGCTTCCCGCTTTGACTTGAGAATCTTTACCAATATTAATTGCGTCAACTCTTAGTAAAGTTCCACTTTTCATTTGACCAACAACTACATCATTTATTATCGACCCTTCGCCAATATTCCCTTTACGTAACAGTCCAAACCATCCAGGTTCTCCTTCGATTAATGTGATTAATTCAAACTCACAATGTCTTCCGATTTCAATACTCAGATTAATGGCCGAATTTACCGATTCAGAATCAATTCTCAATAGAACGGGTTGTTCTAGAACAGTATTGTTTTTTACTTTGAAAGTAAATTTTGAATCATGAGACACCGACTCTATGAAACTCATTGAAATTTGGTCACTAAAGCTATTTTTCATACTTTTACTATATTCCTTGGTTATACTAAATTCATTCGGTACATCACTACCATCAAGGAGAGATAAATTTATCTTAGGTTGCTTATAGTTTCTAGGGATTTCCCTAATATTTCCAGTTGGATGAATTCTCTTCCATGGTGAATATCTCCATAGATGATCCGAATTATCTGGTTCATCAAGAGAGAGGTATAATTCTTCGGGATTCATTTGGATATACCCCCAATTAACCAATGCTTCCTTCCATTTCCAATGCCATTAACTTATTCAGTTCAACAGCATATTCCATTGGAAGTTCTCTGGTAAAAGGTTCAAAGAATCCATTCACTATCAGTGCTAATGCTTCTTCTTCTGAATGTCCTCTACTCATTAAATAGAACAATTGGTTGTCACTAACCTTTGAAACACTAGCTTCATGTTCACAACGTGCTGTAGGATTCGCTACTTCCATTGTCGGATATGTGTCACTTCTACTATCTTCGTCCAGAATTAAAGCATCACAGACTACATTTAATTTACAATTTTCAGCTTTAGGAGACACCTTTACTAGCCCTCTGTATGAACCTCTACCACCATCTTTACTGATTGATTTAGATAATATTTTACTTGTTGTATTGCTTGCTAAGTGGTGTATTTTTGCACCAGCATCTTGATGTTGCCCTGAACCAGAATATGCTACTGAAATAACCTCTGCATGAGATCCTTCGCCTTTGAGAATCACAGATGGATACTTCATTGTTAGTTTACTACCTATATTTCCATCTACCCACTCAATTTTCGCTTTCTCATGAGCAATTCCTCTTTTTGTAACAAGGTTGTATACGTTAGCACTCCAATTCTGGACAGTACTGTATCTAATGTGTGCCCCAGGTAAAGCGATTAATTCTACCACTGCTGAATGTAATGAATCTGTAGAATAAGTTGGTGCAGTACATCCTTCAACATAATGTATACTGCTACCTTCGTCAGCAATAATCAACGTTCTTTCAAATTGACCCATATTCTTAGCATTAATTCTAAAATATGCCTGAACGGGTAATTCTACATGAACTCCCTTGGGTACGTAGATGAATGATCCACCCGACCAAACTGCAGTGTTTAGCGCACTAAATTTATTGTCAGAGTATGGAACTACACTACCGAACCATTCTTTTACTAATTCTTCATATTCTCTTAGGCCACTATCCATGTCCAAGAAGATAACTCCTTGTTTTTCGAGATCTTCCCTGATTGAATGATAAACTGCCTCAGATTCATATTGGGCAGTTACACCACTGAGCCATTTTTGTTCGGCATCCGGTATACCCAATTTATCGAATGTATTCCTAATATCTTCCGGGACATCTTCCCAATCATTTTCTGTAGCTTTAGATGACCTTAGATAATAGCAAATTGATTCGAAATCAATTTGCTTTAGCATAGACATGTTTCCCCACGTAGGCATCGGTCTTTCATCAAAATGTTTGAATGCCTTTACTCTCATTTCAGTCATCCATTCAGGCTCATTTTTTAACTCTGAAATATCTCTAACAACTTTTTCCGATAGACCCGCATCAAATCGAATTGTTGAATTCTCCGGATCGTGCCATCCTGCCTTGTAATCTCCTACTGCTTCCCTTGCATCACTATCTGCCATATTTACCACCATTTAATCCTCAGAACCTTCTTCGAGCCAATCATAGCCTCTTTCTTCAAGTTCTAATGCCAATTCAGGACCTCCTGTTTTGACAATCTTACCAGAAATTAGAACATGTATCTTATCAGGTTTTACATGTTCAAGAATTCTAGAGTAATGTGTAATTATTAAAGCTCCAGATTCAGTACCTCTGATGGCTGCATTAATTCCCTTAGCAACAGTTCTGATACCATCAATATCTAATCCCGAATCAGTTTCATCCAGAATTGCCAATTTTGGTTTCATTAGCATAAGCTGTAAAATTTCGAATCTCTTTTTTTCTCCTCCACTAAATCCATCATTGACATACCTTCCAAGGAATGAAGAAGGAATATCTAATTCCTTCATAGATTCTTTCAATTTATTTCTAAATTCTTTACCCTTGGCCGCTTCCTCTCCCAGAATTGCTGCAACAGATTTTCTTAGGAAGTTTCCAACCTGTAGGCCGGGAACCGATTGCGGATATTGGAATGATAAAAATACTCCTTCTCTTGCTCTTTCCCAAGTCTCCATTTCCAGTAGATTCTCACCATTTAGCTCAACAATACCGCTTTCTACTTCATAATCAGGATGTCCCATGATAATATTTGCAGTAGTAGTTTTTCCACTCCCATTTCTCCCCATAATCGCATGAATTTCTCCAGGCTTTATCTCTAAATTAATACCCTTCAGGATAGATGTATCATCAATACATGCATACAAATCTTGGATTTTTAGTAGTTGTGAATCTTTAGACATGTTAGTTCCTAACCTTTCGTGTATGCCACCCCTTTTGAATAAATGCTTATTTCCCTAATAAATCATACATCAGATTATAGTTTCTTTTGGTCACCCTAAAATGAAATAGCATACTCGGGACGATTAATGAGCAACCACTCGGATAATAAATTACCCGTTACAGAAGATTTATCTGAATCATATAGAAAACAGATTGAAGGTGTAATTAAAGAAGAAGCTATGCGTCGTATTTCTGAATCACAATCGCCTGAGGAATTAGAAAGATTAACAGGTTTGTCTTTGGTAAATTTATATGAATCGAATGATTCTGATTTAATTCCTGCCCTGATGTCCAGGTTAGGAGTAGTTAGAGCAGCTCTAGACGGCCATGGAGGAGGACTCTTAGTTACCTCAGCAGAAATTGAGACGAATAGTATTGGCGACAGAGTATTATCTTTAATCCTAGATTTGGATGGTGCATGTGTCTCGTGTGGTGCCGCTCCAGGTACGCTCAAGGGAATTCAGGATGACCTACTGATGGATGAGGAAGTAGTTTCTGTTCGATTTACAGTTTCAATGCTAGAATGGTTCGATGAGATTCAAAAAGAGTTTGTATTGAAATTTGGAGGAGTAGTTTTCGTTTAGATTATCTTTTCAAATTCATCAATAGCTTGTTTCGAAAAGCCTAGTACAGTTACTTCTTCTCCTTCAATGATTTTTGTGTATTGACTAGCCGCTCCAGCGAAATCATAACCTCCTGCCTTCCCTACCCATGAATCACTTTCAACTAAAGAAATCAAATCTTCTTCGCTTAAATCATCAAATTCTACTATTGCGAAATCAGTCCAAATTTTATATCTCCATTCTGAATACAGCTCTTGGTATTGATCATTATTCCGAGTTAATATTGCTGTCGAAGACCAAACTCTATGCCTTTTCCCAGAAAGTCTCAGTAACATACTAGCAGCTTTCATTCTATCTTCAGGTTTCCCTAATGCTATCTTTATCCCTTCAGGTGCTTCTACTAAAGTATCTGATACAATTATCATATCTGGGTCATTAGAGGTGTCTGATTCTCTTAAACTCCACTCTAAAGCCGCAGATTCCGCTTTTGAAAAACAAATATCTTCCGACTGCTTTTCGACAGTTTCGCTATTTTCGATATTTTTTTCTTTACTTAGTAGAGGCTTACAAATTAGTTCAATACTCTCATAACGACCATTTAACCAATCCAATCTCCTCTGGGAAGCAGATGCAAGTAGGACTCGCACTATCACACCTACAAAGAAATTCTATTATCACAAATAGGGCATTTAATCATTTTAAGTCCCATTGATACTTCAAATCTCGATGAACACTCAGGGCATAAAATTTGTCTATTAATTTGTGGCATTTCTGCCAATCCTGAAGGTGGCAAAGGTATTGCTTGTGGTGGTACAGATAATTCTTGTTGTTTCTCCTCAAATCCTATTTTCATTTCCCTTACATTAGAATTCTTCCGACTTTCTCTTCTTTGTTTCCTAGTATTCGTTTCCTCAATATCCTCATCTATCAATTCAATCTCTGAAGACTTAATTTCGATATCTGTTGAATCTACAATATCAACTACATTTTCTTCTAAGACAATGTTTCCAGTTGCAACCCTTCTTCTTTTTCTACCAACCCATTTTAATGCACTTAATGACATTGTAGATAGTACTAACAGACATATTAGTAGGACAGTTATTGAGATTCCAGCCATTAGTATTCCAAAATTTTGCTCATCAAGACCTAAGTATATTCTCATCTCGTCAAGTAAATTTAAGTCACCTCTATCGGGGTCATTATCATCTATTAAAGATCTTATTTCCCATCCATATATTTCATTCCAACTCAGAATAATAGATTGATCACTCAATGGGCTCCTATCAACGGAAGAAAGATGATTTTTCCCTGTCGTAATCCTATCGGACAGTCCAATCCATTCTTCATCATGAATTGGATTCATCAGCCCATATTGTATCTGACTGCCTGTAGGGCCGACAAAGTCATAAAAAATCTGTATACCTAAGTGGGTTTCAGTCATTTGAATATTACCAATTCCTTTGGATGGTATTTCTACACTGAGATTTTCTAAAGCCGTCATGGTCGAATCAGTAACTTTTGCAACTAATTTTGATTCCGCATCTGAGCCTTCTTTCCAAACCGAATAGATATAATCGCTACCATCATACGTAATTACAGACATCTTTTGCATGCCTGCTTCATCTCCAATAGCCTTCCTGTAAGTCCAAGAAGTTTGGTCACTGGAACCATGTGCATACCACAATCCTATTCTTTCGTCACCAGTAATATCGTCTCTATTCGATTGGTATAATACGTGAGTATATTCTCCCCCTAGTTCTACAGTTACAGGGTCAGAATCATACATACTAAGTTCTATTTCATCAATAACATTTGGTGTGAGTTCCCAGTCGCTAGATAATGTAGGGTAATCCGATGTTAATAGGAACACACTGGTTAGGTCCTTGAAGGTCCCTCCTGTTGAAATATCTCTATGATAACCTCCAATAATTATGTCAGTTCCTCTTACATCCATATCGATACCAAAATATTTTCCATCTGATAACGATATAGGTTGCATTAAGTCTTGAACCGGACTCATTGCACACGTAGCATCAATTCTTGAGTAACTTATTGTTTGTTTGAAGTAACCCTGATTGTCAATATATCTCCTAGTCCAGGAAATATGAGCATATCCATCACTTGTACTCCAAGAAGTCAAATCCCCCGACCATTTCACTTCAAGCATATTAGAACAAGGTACTAGTGCAAGATTTTCATTTAAGCGATATAGAGCCAAACCTCCTTCTTTGCTAGTAATAACTAAACCTTCTCCATTTAGATCTATGACTCTCACTGGTTCTTCTCCATAATCGAATGCTAAATTACGAGGGGCTTTCAATGATGACTGATCTACAAGAATTGTAGAAGTAATTTCATTGTTGCTCATGTCTAAATCACTTTCTCCTTGAACTGTAATTTTTATTTCCAGAGGTCCCACTTCTGGATGAATATATGCAAATGCAATTTGACTTGCACCTTGCCCCACCACAAGTGAAATAGTGGTTGTAGAAACTTCCATCCAACCAAGATCATTTTTCAGCCAAAGAGTCGCATCTACAGACATTGCATTAGTTGAACCTAAGTTATCAACTCTACCAGTAATTAGGAATTGTTCCTGAGGCCTTGGTATTGATGGTTCTGTCTTTACCGCTCCATCTCTGAAAGCTAAATCAATACCTTGTGGTCTTTGCAGAACTGGGAATGAAATTGATATGTCATTATCCGATTCATTATTTTCTTGTATCTCATCTAGAGGGTCTAAAGAAACTGTTAACTGTTTCTCTCCCACTGTAGATGGGTTCCATGAAAGTGAAATTTCTATTATGTCTCCACTTTCTAAACTCTGTATGATTATCTCATCTTTTCTATATCCATCCTCCAAAAGATAAATCGTCAACTCATCTGCTGAAATATCACCTATATTTCGTATCTGAACTTTTGCTTCTAAAAATGTATTTACATATGTCTCGCTAACTGGTATTCCATATTCTTGAACTGAGATTCCAGTTCTAAACATCAAGTCGGGAGAAGGAGGATTATTGTCAATTTCAACTGTAATTCTAATTTCTTCAGATGCTACACCTACTCCACTAACAAACCTGACAGAGAACCTTTGTATCCCATCATCAGTATTCTCAGTATCCCATGGTATTGACCATTGTATTTCTTCTGCTCCTGAACCTGAATAATAAGTCATATTTTTCCATTCATCAGTCCCTAGCCTCCACTGTAGTTGAGCACCATTTACAGTTTCCAATAACCCACTTATTTCAACGTCCCCACTCACAAGATCTTGATTGCTAGGCGCATCTACTTCTAGAGATATTATTCCTAAATTATGAGTATTTTTTGTCGTATTACTCCATTGTTCGAACTCATTTCTAGATTTTACCTCAATTTGGAGAGTTTCTGCATCTACATCAACATCTTCTTCAAAATTTGGAATATCAAAATTTGTAGTCCAATTAATTGTTCCAAGTGCCTGATGCCAATCAACTAGGACACCAGTTGAGAGAGGTCCTCCTCCAGTTGGTCTGTACTTGTATGTGACTCGAACTTGAACTTCTTCAGTAGTCCCATTCTCTTCACCAGCTTCATTAATATGTCCTCTGACACTGTAACTTTGACCTTCAATTAACCATAAACCACTTGGTTTTTCTATTACTGCCCAGTTTCCTGTTCCTTCACCCACTGGGGGGTCACCTCCTCCAGTTCCATTTCCGGGGTCACCTCCTCCACCGGTATCATCTCCTAACATAGCCTGAAGAATTAGATTTCCATCGATTATTCCAAATCCATAATCCTCATTCCATATATCTGAAACAGACGGCATTGAGGCGGTCCCTCTAACTTCCGAATTATTTCTCAATAAATCCTTAACTTCTTGTGGTTCTAATTCATCATCTATTTGTAAAATTATTGCAACTAATCCTGCAACTGCCGGTGTTGACATGCTAGTACCATCCATCGATACATAGCCATCATCCGCGAGAGACGACGAATCTTGCCCTGGGATAGTTGAACTTGACGTGGCATGTTGTGCTGAAGTAATACCTGAACCCGGTGCAACTACATCGGGTTTCAATTCATCCCATTTATTTTCATCATTATCGTCTACTCTAGGGCCTGAATTTGAGTAATCTGCAATATCATCATCATTTCTTTGAATTGTATTTTTATCATCTATTGCCCCAACAGTAATCGAAGAATCAGCTGCACCTACCGAAGTGACTCTATTGCTTCCATCATTCCCTATTGCGGCAATGGGTACAATTCCTGCTTCAGCGCAATTATTAACAAGTCTAGCTGCAGAATTATTTCCATCATCTCCTTGATCATTTTCGCCAACTGGTGAGCTTCCACTCCCAAATGACATCGTCATTACATCGATACCTTCGCTTGAATCATTATTCCCCCAATCAGTATTTACATTTTGTAAGACCCATTGCAATCCTTTGATTATAGGGCCCTCATCTCCGCCTGCACTTCCTCCTGAATCAGTCATTACTTTTACATCAACAAGATAGGAACCTGGGGCATAGCCTTGGTTTACTCTTCTAGAATCTCCAGTACCTAAAGCAATTCCAGCAACATGTGTTCCATGACCGTTCCCGTCATCAGGATCGAATTCACCATCATTACATTCTTGAGAGTTCCAAGATGTTGCATCGCAACCTGCTAACCATTTTGGATCTGAGAGGTCATCTGGTTCTTTTTCATTATCATTATTATTATCTGAAAAATCATCTAAAGAAAAATGCTCATTATCTACTCCTGAGTCTAATACTGCGATAACTACTCCTGACCCATCATATCCAAAATCTCTCAATGTTTCATCATACACCTCAGATGTCTGGACTTTAGATCCTCTCGTTGCCACGCTCAGATAAGAAACAATTTTATCCTGTTCTTCTATCATTACAACTCCATCTTGCTGCCATATTTCTATCAATGAACTAACTGGAACATGATCAATAACTACAGAATCAATATATTCTACAGGGAAAAACCAAGAACCTTCTTCTTCCCATCCATGACTAACTAAAATTTCTTTCAGTTTCTCTAAATCGGTTTCACCGGGGTGCCATGAGAATCCTACAATTATCGCAGTAGTCATACGTCCATCATTTCCTAGAATCGCAGTTGCAGAATGAGATTCTTTCTCCCCTGCAATCATATATTGTAGACTATCTTCCATTCCATTACTATCTCTATCAGTATTGAAATTCATCCACCAGTACGGTTCTTCAACTGCGGGACTCGCATCCCAAGGGGGGAATCCAATCCCAAGAAATTTTTCGGGGCATATCTCATCATCACAAATTAGTGCAGGGATTCCATCATCTATAACTTGTAACAAATCTTCATTTTCCTCGTCAATGTGCTGATTATAGCTCTCTTCCGAAGGTACAATTGCAGAAACTCCTACTGATAAATCTAGTACTAACATCAGCATTACAACTAACATAGGCCCAACTGTTTTCGATGCTCCTGCCATGGCTCTCTT
>CEVU01018404.1_pt1 | contig 16192 bp, 16 predicted proteins | sample 427081 | NCBI WGS metagenome assembly CEVU01 (sample SAMEA2623868, study PRJEB7988) | marine metagenome | biome: marine biome (ENVO:00000447); feature: deep chlorophyll maximum layer (ENVO:xxxxxxxx); material: "saline water (ENVO:00002010), including plankton (ENVO:xxxxxxxx)" | depth 80 m | reverse complement strand
ACTCAATTGTTCCAGGAGGTTTTGATGTTATGTCATAAACTACTCTATTAACTCCTTCAACTTCATTAATTATTCTTGAAGAAACAGAGGAAAGAACTTCATAAGGAATTTTAGACCAATCTGCAGTCATGGCATCTTTTGAATTTACAGCTCGTATTGCTACACAATTTTGATAGGTTCTATTATCTCCCATAACTCCAACACTTTGAGTATTGGTTAAGACTGCGAAAGCTTGCCATATTTTATGATATAAACCTGCTTTCTTAATCTCATCTATAAAAATCTGATCAGCTTCCCTTAAAATATTTAATTTTTCTTCTGTTATTTCACCCATTATCCTTATGGCTAATCCTGGTCCTGGAAAAGGATGCCTTTCAATTATTTCTTTGTTAATTCCTAATTCATACCCAACTTCTCTAACCTCGTCCTTAAAATGCAACCTAAGAGGCTCAATTAGTTTTAGTTTCATTTTGTCTGGAAGTCCTCCAACATTATGATGGCTCTTAATAACTGCTTGATGCCCAGCTTTTATAACAGCAGATTCAACTACATCAGAATAAAGGGTTCCTTGAGCTAAGTATTTTACATTTTTAATTTTTTTGGCTTCTTTTTCAAAAACTTTAATAAATTCTTTGCCTATTATTTTTCTCTTTTCTTCTGGATCTATAATATTCCTTAATTTATCTAGAAAATTTTTACTTGCATTTACTTTAATTATGTTCAATCCAAGTCCTTTTTGAAGAAAATTCATGACATCTTCTGATTCCCCTTTTCTGAGTAAGCCATTATCAACAAATATAGATGTCAAATTATTTCCTATCGCCTTGTGAATTAAAGTGGCAGTTATACTTGAGTCAACACCGCCAGAAATTCCACATATAACTTTGCTGTTACCAATCTCTTTTCTAATACTTTCAATAGTTGTATTTATAAAATTTTTAGCATTCCAATTATCTGAGATATTACATATATCTAAGGCAAAGTTTTTGAGTATATCTTTTCCATAATCTGTGTTATCTACTTCAGGATGAAACTGAACTCCATAAAATAAATCTTTCTCGAAGGCAGCGCAGAAAGAATTATCAGTTTTTGCCACTACTTGAAAGCCTTCAGGAAGATCGATTACTTTATCACCATGACTCATCCAAACATTACTTTTTTGTGGTATGCCATTAAATAATTTTGAAGAGTCTAAAATGTTCAGTATTGAGTTACCATACTCTCTTTTGGATGTTTTTTTAACTTTGCCTTGATGATTAATTGCTATTAATTGCATTCCATAACAAATACCTAATACAGGAAGTTTACTTTCCATAACCCATTTTGGGATATCAGGTGAATTCTCCTCAAACACACTATTTGGGCCACCAGATAAGATAAAACCTTTAACTTTTCTTTCATCGAAAAATGATTTATCAATTTCTGGATAAACTAAATCACAAAATACATTTATCTCTCTTAACCTTCTAGATATAAGTCTTGTGTATTGTGATCCATAATCAAAAACTACAATTGTATCTTGCTTCAAATCGAACTCAATTAAATTTTTATATAAAATTACAGGATAAAGGTAAAAATTTAAAATTTGAAGACAGAAAAAAATAAAAATATATTAATAGACGAAATAGTTGCAGAGTTATCTAATGGAGGTGTTTGTATTTTACCTACAGATACTTATTATTCTTTATCGGTTGTTGCCGATAAGCCTTCTGCTATTAATAATTTATTTGAAATAAAGGAAAGAGATTTGAGTAAACCAGTTCCAATACTTATTTCAAGCTTACTTGATATTGAAAAATATTGTGACATATCTTACGAGCCTCTTCAAAAGCTAGCGAATAGTTTTTGGCCGGGTCCTTTAACAATAGTTTTGCCTCTTATTAATGATTTTCCTAAAGAGATAAATAATGGTTCTGGATTTCTAGGGGTTAGGGTACCAGATCATAGTTTTACTCAAAAAATAATTGAATCGCTAGGTAAACCTATAACAGGTACATCTGCAAATATCAGTAATGTTGCTCCAACAAAAGATATAAATGAAATAAAACAAACATTTAATAAAAAAGTTTCTATAATTGCAGATATAGATTGTGGACCAGAAAATCTATCTTCCACCGTTATAAAGATTGACAATAATAAATCAGGAATAGATATTTTAAGAGAAGGACCAGTAAGTTTGGAAAAAATTAAAAAAGTAATTAATTTATAAAGATTAAATGAAAAATTTCGTACCAACGCTATCTACTTTGCTTAACAAAGAAAATCTTGGTTTATATCAAATGATGAAATATCATTTTGGTATTGATATTGGTGTAGATTCTGATTCATCACATAACTTTCCTCTCGGAACCATATCTGAGTTATTTTGTAATCATTTTAGTATTGATATAAAAAATTCTAACCTGATTTCTTCTTCACTTGAATTATTAAATGCTTCATTTGAGGTTCATGAAGATGTCAGAAATGGTAATACTGAAAGATTTAGTAAAGAATCGCTATGGTGGAAATATGGTCCAGCTCAGGCAATAAATGTAGGAGATGGATTTCAAGCATTATCTAGGTCTGTTATTCTAGAAATTTCTGATAATTTAGATGATTATAAAGAATTATTAAAAATTATTTCTAAATTTGATACAAGTATTATAAAAATTTGTGAATCTGAAAACTTTGAACTTGATCTTCAAGAAAAACCAGTCACAACAACAGAAGATTATCTAAGCGTTGCTGAAAACAAATTTGGAACTTTATTGGGATTAGCTATTTCCATCCCTCTTATTATTAGTAAATCAAAATCAGACAACTATAATGAAATTGCTAAGTATCTTATGATTTATGAAAAAATCAGACAAGATGTTGACTTCCTAAGTGATGACTCACCCAATGATTCAGCTAAATTTGGAGGAATATTATCGAAAAACAAACCTCTTCCTGTGATTTTGATATTCGAAAAAGGAAACGCAACTCAAAAAAGAAAAATTGGAGAAATTTATCTTGATAGAATTATTGATCCTAAAAAAGTGCCTGAAATAAAAGATCTTTGTATTGAATTAGATACAATCAATGATTCAATTATCATGGCAGAAAAATACAAAGAAAAAACTGATCTTAAATTAGATGAATTAGGTTTTTCAGATTCATCTAAAAATGAAATATATGAAAATTTGAGTTATTTATAAAAAAAATGGTAAGAATTAAAAGTATAGTTGGTAATAATTTTTCTGATAAAACTTGTATCTTAAGATTGGATTTAAATATTCCTTTGTCAGAAGATGGAGAAATTTTAGATGATACAAGAATCCTTGAAAGTATTCCAACAATAGATTATCTAATAAACCAATCAGCAAAAGTTATTATAATTTCTCACATAGGAAGACCAAACGGAAAGTTTAATAAAAATTACTCTTTTAAACCTCTTATTGAAGATATTAGTAAAAGAATAAATAGAGAAATTTTTTTTATTGAACACCAGAATCAATCAAAAATTTCTTCTATTGTAGATTCTCAGCCAAGTGGGACTTTATTCTTATTAGATAATATTAGATTTAATGAAGGAGAAGAAAATAGTAATCCTGATTTTATCGACTTTCTTTCTTCATTTTCTGATGTATTTATAAATGATGGATTTGGTACGATTCATCGTAGTCATTCATCCATAACTGGAATTACAAACAAATTGCCATCATACGGTGGAATACTCTTAGAAAAAGAAATTATAAATATTACTGAGTGTATAAGTACTAAATCATCTAATTCTACTGCTATACTTGGAGGCTCAAAAATTAGTGATAAAATTCCAATAATAGAGAACCTTTCAAATAATTTTGAAAAAGTAATCATAACAGGGGGTATGATTAGACCTTTTTTGATTGCTAGTGACAAATTAAAACAAAAAAACATTTCAGAAATAAAGGAAGAAATATTCTACGCTGAAAAAATATTACAAAAACATCCTCAAATATATATTCCTGAACAACTTGTATGTTCAGAAAATATAAACAAAGAGCCAATAATTTTACATTCAAGCCAAATAAATGATATAGATTTAATCTTTGATATAGGGCCTAATTCGATTGATGATATTGGTAAGATGATTTTAGAATCAGACAAAATAATTTGGAATGGCCCACCAGGGGTTTATGAAAATGAAAATTTTAGTAATGGAACCAAAAAACTAGTTAACTTTATCGTAAACTCTAAATCAAAACTCAAAGTTGCAGGAGGAGGTTCAACTGTTGCTTCTATAAACCACTATAAAGCGTCAGATTATTTCTCACATATTTCAACTGGAGGAGGAGCATTCCTAAGATTACTAGAAGGGAAATTTTTAGAAGGAATTGAGGTTCTTAAGGATGAGTAAATTTTATATTCTAGCAAATTTGAAAATGAATAAGTCTTTTGATCAAAGTGTGATATACCTAGAATCTTTGTCCAAAAAAGTTACAAATTATAATGATGAAATTATATTATTCCCTTCAAATATATCTTTAGAATATTTTTCTAGAAATATTGGTAAATTTAAATTAGGAATACAAGATTTAGACCATAGAAATGAAGGGCAGGGAACAGGTTCAATTGCTGCATCTCAAGTTAAGAATTTGTGTGATTATTCTTTGATAGGTCATTCAGAAAGAAGGCAGGATTTTTTTGAAAATGATGAAATTATATCTAGAAAAATCAATATTTCACAAAAAAATAATATAACTCCTGTTTTGTGCGTAGGAGAAGATTTAGATACAAGAAATAAAGGCTTTTTAGAGGTAGAAAAATTTATTTCAAATCAAATTAATAAAGTAATCTCCAAAGAAACTGATATTAGAAATATTATGATTGCATATGAACCAATTTGGGCAATTGGAACAGGAAAATCTGCGTCAATAATTGATATTGAAGAAGTTATATTAATTATTGAAAATTGTTTAGAAAAAATTTCGAAACAATTTATTGTTCCAATTCTTTATGGTGGTAGTGTAAGTGAAAAAAATTCAGAAGAATTTAGAAAAAGCAAAAAAATAAATGGCATATTAATTGGAAGTGCAAGCCTAAATTCAGAAATATTATCAAAAATAATAAATTATGGATAAATGAAAGAAAAAAGAATAATTTCTATTGTTGGTCCAACTGCATCTGGTAAATCTGATTTAGCTATAAATATTGCTGAAAAATACAAACTCTCAATAATTAATTCAGATTCAAAGCTTCTCTACAAAGGACTTAATATTGGAACAGCAAAGCCTTCAATTGAAGAACTTAATAAAGTTAAGCACTATATGGTAGATATTCTTCAACCAGATGAATCAAGTAATTTGTTATGGTTTCTTGAAAATTGTCGAGAGATTATTAAACAACTTGATACTGTTCCAATACTTGTAGGAGGAACTGGTCAATATACTTGGGGGATTTTAGAAGGTTGGGATCCACCGCAAATAGAGCCTGATTTTAAGCTAAGAGAAAAGTTGGAGCAAGAAATTTCTGATTTAGGTATCAAGCAAGTAATTGAAAAATATTCAAAAATATACCCACTCTATGAAAATAAAGATTTGGAGAATCCAAGAAGATTAATAAGAATAATTGAAAGATATAAATCTGGTTATAAAGATTCTCCTAGAAGAAGAATAAAAAATAATTTAGAAAGCTTAATTTTGGGTATAAAAATAGATAGAGATAGAACTGATAAACTAATAAAATCTAGGATAAAAAAAATGATTGATTTTGGATGGATAGAAGAAGTAAATCAATTATTAAAAAATGGCGTAAAAAAATCCTCACCAGCAATGTCCTCCATAGGATATAAAGAAGTAGTAAGTTATATCAATGGAGATTACGATAAAAATCAACTTCAAGAAAAAATATTCATTTCAACAAGAAAGTTAATGCGTCATCAAGATAATTGGTTTAAGAAAAGCGATAAAAGAATTAAATGGATAGATTTTGATAATTCTTTTGATCTTGCGGATAATATAATATCCGAATGGTTATCAAAAAATTAGGAGTCTAAATGTTACCTTTTGTTAAACTTCAAGGTGCAGGAAATGATTATATAGCCTTAGATGGAAGGAATAAAAATTATGACTGGAATCAACTCTCTTTAGATATGAGTAAACCTGCTTTTGGAGTTGGCTCAGATGGGATAGTAGTAGTTTTTGAGAGTGAAACAGCTGATATTAGAATGAGAATTTATAACCCAGATGGCTCTGAAGCTGAAATTAGCGGTAATGGAATTAGGTTATTTACTAAATTCGTCATTGATTCTAAAATAATTTCTCCTAATAAAGAGTCAATAAAAATTGAAACAGGAGATGGCATTAAGACAGTTTATCCAAAAATTCAAGATGATAAAGTTATATCATCAAGAGTTGAAATGGGTGTTCCAAATTTTATTGCCAGCAAAATCCCTATAAGTGTACCTTCAATAAGTGATAATGATTCTCCTAAATTTCCCCTTGAAATACTTGGGAAAAAATTAGATATTACCTGTCTTTCAATAGGTAATCCTCATGCAGTAATTATAATTGATGAAAATGTTGAAGATTTCCCATTAGTAGAAATTGGTACGATTGTTGAGAAACATGAATATTTCCCCAACAGGATAAATTTTGAAATTGTCAATATTTTGTCAAGAAACAAAATAAGAGCTAGGATTTTTGAAAGAGGAGCAGGAGAAACTCTCTCCTCAGGTACTGGTAGCACTGCATCTGCTAGTGCTGCACGTTATAATGGATTAGTTGATGATAATGTAGAAGTTATTTTGGATGGTGGAAGCTTGAATATTTCATGGGATAAAAATGATATGGCAATGCTTGAAGGCCCAAGCGAAGAAGTTTTTTCTGGAATTTGGCCTCATTAATAAAAGGAGTTTTTTATGAAATTAGCTAAAAGAGTACAAAATTTACCACCCTATCTTTTTGTAGGAATTTCTAAAGCTATAGCTAAGAAAAAAGAAGAGGGTATAGAAGTGATTTCCTTTGGTATAGGAGATCCTGATATTCCAACCCCTAATACAGTTTTAGATAGACTAAAGAAAGCATCAGATAATCCTGTTCATCATCGATATCCAGAATCAGAAGGCTTACCTGAGTTTAGGCAAGCTGTTTCTAAATTTTATAAGGATCGTTTTAACGTTAATTTAAATTACGAAACAGAAATTATAAACTTAATTGGAGCAAAGGAAGGAATTGCTCATGCTCCTTTATGTTTTATTGATCCTGGTGATATTGCACTCGTTCCTAATCCTGCATATCCTGTTTACGAAATTGGTACAATGTTTGCTGGAGGAGAGACTGTTTTTGTTGATCTTTTAGAAAAAAATGAATTTCTTGTTGATTTCTCTTCTATAGATACACAGGTTGCGAAAGATGCAAAAATGCTTTGGATTAATTATCCTAATAATCCAACGGGAGCTATTGCTAATCTAGAATTCTTTACTGAAGCAGTTGAATTTTGTAAAGAATTCGATATTGCACTAATGCATGACGCATGCTACACCGAAGTTACTTATGACGGATATGTTGCACCTAGCTTACTTGAGGTACCTGGAGCTATGGATATTGCTATTGAATTCCATTCTCTATCGAAAACTGCAAATATGACAGGATGGAGAGTAGGAAGTGCAGCAGGAAATCCTGATTTAATAAATGCCTTAATGCGAGTAAAATCAAATATTGATTCAGGCTTATCACAAGCTATACAAGAAATGGGGATAGAGGCATTATCTCTATCACAAGAATGGCTAGATAGTAATAATGATATATACAAGAAAAGGCGAGATAAAGTTGTTTCAACCTTAAAAGAAATTGGTCTTGATGCTTTAGCTCCAAAGGCTACTCTTTATATATGGACTAAAGTCCCTGAAGGATATACATCTGCTTCATTTACAGAGAGGCTTCTTGAAGATGTCAATGTTGTTGTTACTCCAGGTAATGGATATGGATCTGCAGGTGAAGGGTATATTCGACTTTCATTGACTATCCCAGATGATCAAATCGATGAAGGATTAAGAAGACTTTCACAATTTACAGTAAGTTAATTTGAAAAGCTATAAAACAGAAATTATAAAAGAAAGAGCATTATTAATCGCTGCTGATCAAAAGAAGAAATGCTCAAAAAGAAAAATAAAAGAATCTCTATCTGAACTAAAAAACTTATGTATATCAGCTGGAGCAGAACCTGTATTAGAATTATCTCAATTGTTAGATAAGCCAATTAATACCTATATTGGTTCAGGTAAAATTTCAGAAGTTAAGAATTTAATTAAACAATTAGATATAGACCTTTGTATATTTGATGATGAGCTTAATCCTAGTACTCAAAGAGATCTTGAAAATAGATTAAAAGTAAAAGTCATAGATAGAACAGCTCTAATTCTAGATATATTTTCAAAAAGAGCTCAAAGTCACGAAGGAAAGCTTCAAGTGGAATTAGCTCAATCTGAATATCTGTTACCTAGATTAGCAGGTCAATGGTCTCATTTAGAGAGACTTGGAGGAGGAATTGGAACAAGAGGGCCCGGAGAAACGCAGATTGAAACAGATAGACGGTTAGTTAGAGATAAAATAAAGCGAGTTAAGGCAGGAATGAAAAAAATAGAAAATACTCGTACATCTCAAAGAAGTAAAAGAATAAATAACAACATAATCAATTATTCTTTAGTTGGATATACTAACTCAGGGAAAAGTTTGTTATTCAATAGACTTGTTAAATCAAATATATTATCTAGAAATCAATTATTTTCTACATTAGATACTACAACTAGAAAATTTTATTTAAATCAAAGTATTTCTTCAACTATTTCAGATACTGTTGGATTTATAAATAAATTACCTACAATCTTAGTAGAGTCTTTTAAATCTACTCTAGAAGAAGCTATAAATGCAGATGTTTTGTTACATGTAGTAGATTTTGCATCAGATGATTATTTAGAAAAAATAAATACCGTAGATAATATATTAGAAGACCTAGGGTTAGCCGAAGTACCTAAATTATTAATAAAAAACAAAATTGATCTTTTAGATAATTTTGATCAGATCATTGATTTAGATGCTAGTTATTTAGCTCAAATATCAACTTCAGCTAAGGAAGGTCTAGGGATAGAAGAATTAAGGCAAGCATTAATTACTTCGGCTGCTATTATACAAAATGAAAAAAGCTATATATTTATTTAAGAAGTGCATCTGTAAACGACACACTTGTTATTGCGTACTATATTAGTTATGTAAAATTTATACTTGAATTTTACGGTTACCCGCTAAATCCACCTGGAGCATAGTCAAGTTCAACTCCAGCTCTATCAGCTATAATTTTTCTTACTATTCCAGAATTCTTTTTACCCCATCCTTTATTCATTGCTTCAATTACTTTTTGTTCAATTATATTTGCCATGTCCATTGGAACTTTATTTTCTCTACCCATTTCGCAAGCTAATCTAACATCTTTCGCAGCTAATTCTAGGAAGAATGACATCTCATTTCCTTCAAAATTATATTCTTTAGATTCTTTCCAGTTATCAAAAGGAGGATTCTTTGCTGAGGCACATCGAGATATTGCGTCAACAAGTGTATCTAAGTCCATACCAGCTTTGACCCCAGATGTTAATACTTCAGTTGTTATTCCTAGTAATAAAGCACTAAATAACTGATGAGAGAGTTTACATATTGTTCCACTGCCCACAGGGCCACAGTAAATGGCTTTGTCACCCATTGCATCAAGGGTGGATTTTATTTGATTGTATGTACTTTCTTGTCCGCCAACCATTATAGACATATCTTTATTCATAGCTCCTATAACTCCACCACTAACAGGACAATCTAAAAATTCCACGCCTTTTTGATCAAATAATTTGTGTAGTTTCTTTACCATTGCTAGAGAATTTGTTGATACATCTAGAACGATACTACTTTTCTTTATTGATTCAATGATTCCAGATTCTCCTATAGAGACTTTTTCAACATCCTGAGGCATAGGCAAACTCATGAAAACAACATCTTTATCCTTTGCACATTCTGCAGGTGTTTCAGCCCAAATTCCACCATCTTCTAAAATATCTATTGCTGACTCTTGATTGAGATCACAAACTGTAAATTCACTAACATGTTCTTGTATATGCTTAGCCATAGGTTTCCCCATGTTTCCAACACCAATCCACCCTACTTTCATAATTCCTCACTTACTATTGAATAAAATAATATAATAGATTTTGTTTTTGATTTTAGGAATATGTGTATTTAAGTAAATTTAATAAGAAAATTTATTAAAGCTTAAGGCTTCTTTTTTAAAACTAAAGATTCCATTTTTATTCTCAATCGACTTCCAATGTTTTTTGACATGCTGAATTTCTCGACTATTTGAATCAAAATCATTTTCTCTTGCACAATTATCAAAAAGACTAGAATCCATTATTGAATTTTCTGAAAGAAGATTTAACTTAGTCATTAATAATAGTGCTGCTGCTCCCCATTTATCTGGTTGCCCTATTAATTCATCTTCAGATAAATCCCTAATATCATATGCCATTCTTAATATTTCACTATCGATATTTTTCTTTGATTCTTTAGCTAAAATAGAAGTAGAAAAATAGTGAGCTCCTCCTTCAACAAACCAAATTGAGTTTGATTGAGAAAAATCTCCTTTAATATTGCATTGATCTAAATCATTTTGTTGAGCATGATAATACTCATGAATAAAGGTATTTTTGAAATCATTTTGACTAGAAGCTAAACCAGATTCTTGGGGAATAGCTATTGCAATAATCCTCAAATTTTTACATTCAGCTGATTGAGTTGATAAATCTGCTCCATATCTAATCCATTGTTCGAAGTCAGTTACAACAACACTTGGTTCAAGTTTTCTTTCAGTACATTTATTCGTATTGTTTTGCATCCAAGTATCCATATTAGTCAATATGTGACTTATTTCTTCTTCGCTTAATAAAACTTCGTGTTCATTTACGTATTTACCTCTCACCATTGACTCTTTATCTAAACTTCTTCCTATTGGATAAATAAAACTAAAGATTGCTTTATTTTCTTTATGGCTGAGCTTGTTATAACTAGTATTTTCCCAACTTAATATATCTTCATCATTATATTTTGATAAATTTATTAGAACTGAGTAATCTCTTGGATATTGAATGCGTGATTTGGTAGGTGGAACAGGAGTCGCAGTAGGTGGAACAGGAGTCGCAGTAGGTGGAACTGAAGTAGCAGTAGGCGGAACAGAAGTCGCAGTAGGTTGAACTGAAGTTGAAGTAGGCGGAACAGTTGTTGCCTGTTCTATTTTAGCCTTAGTTATTTCTTTGTTAGAAGGACTATCCTTAATAGATTCTTTTTCAATAATTGAAACTTCCTCAGATTTTGTATCTCCTTCTTGTAAATTACTTAAATTTGAAGATATGGTTTCTTCAATAGATGAACAAGATAATAAAGATACAAAAAAAATAGCAAACAATAATTTTGTTCTAATTATTTGCAATATTTTAATATTATTCACCAGCTGTAGGATCACTTATCCCCTTCACTTCTTCTATTTGATTTGCTGGGGCACCTAATCTTTCTGCATGTTCCTTAACAAGTTCTTTATTGTCAGCTATATAAACACAATAAACTTTATCTTGTGTGGTGTAGCTATGTTGCCAATGAATATTTTTGCCTTCATCGTTCATTTCTTTTAAGACTTTATTTGAAGCAGTAGCTCCAGAATTACCTGTTCTGTCTCCAGCTCCTTCAATATTACGTTCAATTATATACTTTGGCATAAATTAGACCTTTCAATTGTTATAGTTTATTTTTACTTAAGTTTATAACTCTTTTTTCTTCTCATGAACTATAATTAAGTAGTAATGTGAGAAATTTCAATGCAAAATCAATTTAAAAATTTTAATAATATCTTAATTATGGTTATTTTAGCCATAGTATTTTTTGTTATAGGATTTTTCATAAATGACTATATATCAGAAGATAATTTATTAACTGAAAATAATAAAGAAATTGTTTTCGAAAACACTGAAAGACCAAATTCAGTTCCTGAAAATATCAAAGCATTTTGGGAAGCCTATGATTTTATAAATGATTCATATTTTGACAGAACTAGAATTGATGATGAGAAAATTACAGATGAAACAGTAAAAACTCTAATCAGAACTCTAGATGACAAACACTCAACTTATGTATCGCCTGAAAAATGGCAAATCGCTAGCTCAGATCTTACAGGATCATATCAAGGAATAGGTGCATATGTTGATATGGCGAATGACCAGTCTTCTGTTGTAATTGTTTCACCTATTTCTGGAGGTCCTGCTGAAGCTGTAGGAATAAAAGGCGGTGATAAAATAATCAAGGTTGATGGAGTAAGTATAATTGGAATGACTCTAACTGAGGCTATCAATCTTATTAGAGGTCCAGAAGGAACATCAGTATTATTAACTATTGAGAGATTGGGCGACTTTGAGCCAATTGAGATTAAAGTTACTAGAGCTAAAATAGAACAACCAAGTGTAAACTCTGATCCAGTTCCAGATACAAAATATGTAAAAATTAGAATCAATCAATACACTGAATCTACTCCCAAGGAATTATCTGATGCATTTACTGAAGCAATTAATGAAGAAAATGCACAGGGAATAATATTAGATTTAAGAAATAATCCTGGTGGATTACTAGGATCAGCTGTAGATTCAACAAGTTTGTTTTTAGATTCAGGCGTAGTAACTTTTGAAATAGATGCTAAGGGTAGAAAGACTTTATGGAATGTAAATGGAGAAATCGGTAAGTTCTCTAAAATACCGATGGTGACACTTGTTAATGGTAACTCAGCTAGTGGATCAGAAGTTATGGCAGGAGCCCTTCAAGATTACGGTAGAAGTGTAGTTATAGGAGAAAAGACTTACGGGAAAGGTAGTGTGAGTCTAGTGCGAAGCTTATCAAATGGAGGAGGAATGTTTCTTACTAATGCTCATTGGTTTACTCCCAACGGAAGAGCAATACATGATATAGGAATTGATCCTGATGTAGTAGTTGAATTACCTGATGCTTCATCTAAAGCAGCAGATTTCTATGACAATCAAATAGAAGCAGCAATAACTCAGCTAAATTTCGAAACTAAGGATTAATAAAATGTCTTTAGCAAGAAACAGAAAAGCATATTATGATTATGAAATACTAGACAAATTCGAAGCAGGTTTAGTTCTTAACGGTCCTGAAATAAAATCAATTAGGAATAGTAATGTTTCTATAGCTGAATCAAGAGTGATTATAAATAAAGGAGAAGCATGGTTAATAGGATGCCATGTTGCAGAATATAAATTTGATTCATCATCAGATTCATATGATCCAATAAGAGAAAGAAAACTTTTACTACATAGGAATCAAATTGATAAATTAGGCGGTGCAAAAACACAAAAAGGATTAACTATAATCCCTTTGTCTATATATCTTAAAAGAAATCTTGTAAAAATCGAAATTGCTTTAGCTAGAGGTAAAAAGAAGTTTGATAAAAGAGCTTCTATTAAAGAGAAGGATTCTAATAGAACAATCTCAAGAATTTTGAAAAACAAGAATTCTTGAAGTAAACTTAACTATGTAATATGGGGACGAGTGGGTTCGACAGGGAATGGATCTTTAAGTCGCAGGTCGTGTTGCCATACCACGTATGAAATGGCAAAATAATGATTGGCGATCAAGAATACGCTCTCGCTGCTTAATAAATAGTAGTGACGTTCTATAGTATCTATGCTTAGGGTGATGCTTTAGAACGACGAATTACCTAGGCTGAGTAAAATTATTGCTAGAGTGATTTTACAAATACTTTTTCTGGCTAAGCAATAATAGTTGGTTTGTCGATAGCGCCTTTATTGACGAAAATTAAATTATCGGCTAAGCCTGTAGAAGCTTAAGGAATAAATTTCTTGGACGGGGGGTTCAACTCCTCCCCGTCTCCACCATAGTAATTTTTGATTTGAATATAAAAATAAAAAAATTTAATAATAGCTTGATTATTACACCTAAGTTATCTTCAGTTATTGGAGAGAATATTCAAGGTCCATCAGTAATTAAATCCCCAACGTGGTTACATAATAAGTTAGGAAAATATTTATTATATTTTGCAGATCATAAAGGAAATAATATAAAACTTGCCTACTCTGATGATTTATTTGGACCTTGGAAAATATATGAAAAAGGAACATTAAAATTATCTGAATCACTTTTTTTAAACGAAAAACCAACTATTCCTGATGATTACGAAAATATTAAATTAGGGTCAATGAATAATCCATCTGGATATGAACCTCACCCAGACCAAGTAATTGCTATCCCAGATCGTTTAGATGACATGACCATACCGCATATTGCTTCACCGGATGTGCATGTTGATAATAAAAATAAAGAAATAATAATGTATTATCATGGTCTTGAGAAATTTGGATTTCAATTAACTAGAGTCGCAACATCTAAAGATGGGATAAATTTTGTCGCCTATAAAAATATAGTTGCTAGACCTTATTTCCGAAGATTTGAGTATAAAAATAAATTTTATGGTATTTCTATGCCAGGTGTTTTCTATGAAAAAGTAGATTCGATTGATAATTTCAAAGAAATAAAAACTCTTTTTGATGGCAATATGAGACATTCATCTGTTTTAGTAATTGGAGATACTTTATATATTTTTTTTACAAAAGTTGGTGACATCCCTGAAAAAATACTTCTTTCAAAAATAAATTTAAACCAAAAATCTTATAAATGGGCTCCTAGCGAACCTATAGAAATAACTAGGCCAGAATTTGATTGGGAAGGAGCTAATTTACCATTGCAAAAATCAGCTCGAAGTTCAATAAATATGCCTGTTAACCAATTGAGGGATCCATTTATATTTAAAGAAAAAGAAAATGTTTATATGTTTTATGCAGTTAAAGGAGAGTCTGGAATAGCTATTTCAAAATTAATATTTTCTTAAAATTAATCACATTCACCACAAATGATATAAATCTCTAGATTATGAGAAAGAATTTCACCATTTATATTTTTCTCGTATTGATTTAAGTCTTTTTCAAAACCAATTAGATTTATTTCTTCAATTTTATTGCACTTTTTACAAACTGTGTGATGATGATGATCAGATAAAGATATGGCGTAATAGCTATGTTCATCAACTATATTAATTCTACAAATAGTACCAATTTCATATAATAATCTTAATGTTCTGTATACTGTAGCTCTGCCTATATTAGGTAGAGCTTTTGCAAGTTCTTCTGAAGTAAATAGACCTTCTTGTCTAGCAATTTCAGCTATTATTCTTCTTCTTGAACTAGTAATACTATTACCACTAATATTTACTAACTCTATTAATTTATTTACTGTTTCTACCTGATTATTTACCATGAAAAAATTAGATGCAAAACCTAGAAAATTCTGCAATATCTTGTGTTCTTTGATTATAAGCCATGAAGGTTATTATAATTAAAAAAACAAAGCTAACAATGAATATTAGAGATAAATTATTTCGTTTTACATTAACTAAAATAGAATTTTCAAACATTTCATTAGGAAGTATAACTAATTGTTTAGCTGGGCTTAGTAACCACCCTATAGCAAGACCACAAATAATACCGCTGATATGCGCTATATGATCGACTCCCGAAGCTGCTGCACCATATATAACATTTATAAAAATTATTGCTCCTATTGAAATCAATGAATCTTTACCTTGTTTTCCTAAAACATTCTTATTAACAATCAGGTAAGATGCATAAGCACCTAAAAGTCCAAATATTGCTCCGCTAGCTCCAGCTCCTACTGGACCACATGTAAAACCAAACCAAGATCCCGAAGAGTATGAAAAAACATTTGAACTTATACCGCAAAAAAAATAAATTAATAAATATTTTGATTTAGAGAAATCTTTTTCTACTAACATCCCAAAAATCCAAAGCCCAGCTAAATTAAGTAATAAATGAGTAAATCCTATGTGTAAGAAATTTGGAGTAATAAATCTCCACCAGTCCCCATTGGCAACATATATATCGTATCTAGCTCCCATCTTGACTAGATCTACGGGATTGCTTGAATCACCGCTTACTTCTTGAATGATATAAATAAATAAATTACTTATTATTAGTAAGAAAGTTATTGGATATGTTTTTATAAAACCAGTCTTTTTTTTATTTTGATTCATTTATTATTTTTTTTATTTTTTTTCTATCTAATTT
>CEVU01029884.1_pt1 | contig 16312 bp, 10 predicted proteins | sample 427081 | NCBI WGS metagenome assembly CEVU01 (sample SAMEA2623868, study PRJEB7988) | marine metagenome | biome: marine biome (ENVO:00000447); feature: deep chlorophyll maximum layer (ENVO:xxxxxxxx); material: "saline water (ENVO:00002010), including plankton (ENVO:xxxxxxxx)" | depth 80 m | reverse complement strand
GTCACCATCATTATCGATGTCACCTGTAGTGACTACCATTGGGTCGAGCACTTTCTTTGGGGCTGACCAAATCAATCGTGCATCACCTGGAAATGTGCCATCTGATTTTCCTTCTATTAAATAAATTCCTTCATGGCCCACTGTTATGACATCTGTTACTCCATCTCCTGACAAATCATCCAAGACAACGTTGAATACCACCTCATCAAATTTAGGACAAAGCTTCTCAGGTTTAAGACTTCCATTGCCGTGGTTGCGGTAAATTTGATTTTTGCAGCCAAGAATAATTTCGACCATACCGTCGTTGTTAAAGTCAGTTATTATTAATGGGTCAATGAAGACGTTGCCTTCGTTAGGCTGAATATTTTGTCTGCTAGCTGCTTTAAATGCTGGGTCGCCTTCTCGTTCAATCCAATCTAATTTGGAGAGGTCTATGTGATCTGGCTTAGCCAATGTCTCGGGCGTTATTTCTATTGATTGCCACTTGACTGTAATGTTCCCGCGAAGTATGCCGCGTCTGTTTAGCCTTTTGTTAATTAGATGCAGTGATATCCAAAAAACTGAACTTGGTTCGACTTTGTCTCCTGGAGTGAAATGTCGATGTCTCCACTCGCTTTGTTCAAGCTTCCAGCCTTCGGATTTCCATTTGCCTAGTGCTTGGTTTAATTGTTCTTTAGACCAGCTCGGACCTCCTTGTGCTAGACGAGTGTAACTTATGTTTGATTCCCAGTCTTCAGTTGGTTGTGGTTTGCCCAATTGTAGGATATTGACCGGCATTCTTGCTAGTAATTCGAATGGGTCAGCTCCAGCAAGAAGTTTGTCCCAAATTTGTATTATAGATTCCTCATAGTCACGCGCGATTAATTCATTAGCCCATACGGTACTGTCCCATTGGCGATGTTTTGCCTCAATTGCAGAAACTTGCTGCATTATCTGTTCTTCTACAAGGCCCCCCTCTCGGATAGATTCTTTGGAATATTGATTACTTTCAGCCTGTTTCTTGGGCATGAATTGCATCACAAACATGCAGACTAAGACCAATGTGGCCACAAGTAATAAAACTCTTCCTGGGCGAAACAGCACAAAGGGATTGTCCGTACATTTGTCTCTTTTACAATGGAAATAAAAGGATTTAAGGCTTTCGTTCCCTTGACACTGTTCAATCCTCTGCGAAGATGCCGCGCCTTTTCAATGGACGAAATCAACAAAAATGAGCGGATGGAAAAGATCGTATCGCTTTGCAAGCGTCGAGGCTTTGTATTCCAGTCTTCAGAAATTTACGGAGGATTAAATGGTTTGTGGGATTACGGACCTCTTGGCATCGAGTTGAAGCGTAATATCAAAAATGCTTGGTGGGCAGATATGGTAACTGCGCACAATGAACGAATACAGCCGAAGGGTGCTCCACGCCAATTCCAAATGACCGGTATAGAATCTTCAATTATTATGCATCCCAGAGTTTGGAAGACATCGGGTCATTACGATCTATTTCATGATATGATGGTGGACTGTCGAGAAACTAAACGTAGATATCGCTATGATCATATTAAAGGTGCGTGGATTGAGTATGACGATCAAAAGGTTTTTATATCTTGTATTACCGATGGGGATGCAAGGGAAGAAATTACCAAGCGAGCGCTTCAATATTTTAAGTTAAAGGCTAAGTATTCCGAACAGCTGAAGTGGAATAGTCAGGTTGTGGATCTGACTTCAGTAGAGCAGCCAGAACTGGTTCTTGCTCCAGATGCAAAGGAATTAGGGTCACTGACAGAACCGCGTGAGTTTAATCTGATGTTTGAAACACACATTGGAGCTATGCAAAATGATGATAATAAGGCGTTCCTAAGGCCTGAAACGGCACAAGGGATGTTTGTTAATTTTCGAAATGTTGTTGATAGTAGTCGCATTAAAGTGCCTTTTGGAATTGCGCAACAAGGAAAGAGTTTTAGAAACGAAATTACCCCGCGAAACTTTACTTTTCGAACCCGGGAGTTCGAGCAAATGGAAATGGAGTTTTTCTGTCACCCAAGTGAGTCCCGTGAATGGTATCAATTTTGGCGTGATCGTCGTTTTAAATGGTATGTTGATCTTGGTATTAGTGAAGAAAAATTGATTCTTCGTGATCATGAGGAAGCTGAATTGGCTCACTATTCCGTGGGAACAGCAGATGTGGAATACTCATTTCCATTTTGTGAGGAAGGAGAATATGGTGAGCTTGAAGGGATTGCTCACCGAGGGGATTTTGATTTGCGTTCACATATGGAGGGGAAGCTTGTTCGTGAGGGTGACGAGCTTGTTGTTGAAAAAGATAAGAATGGAAAACCTAAATACCCCGGAAGTGGAAAGGATTTAACATATCACGATGAGGAATCTAAAGAACGATTTGTGCCACATGTCATCGAACCCGCTGCAGGGGCAGATAGGACAGTTCTAGCATTTATTTGTGATGCTTTTGATGAGGAGGAAGTGACCAACGATAAAGGTAAAACTGAAACGAGAACAGTAATGCGTTTTCATCCCCGTATAGCGCCTGTAAAAGTAGGTGTATTTCCATTACTCAAGAACAAGCCTGAGCTTGTAGCCAAAGCTATGGAAATTCGTGCTATGCTTCAGCCCTATATGACAGTGTTTTATGATGAGACTGGTGCGATTGGTCGTCGTTATCGTAGGCAAGATGAGGTTGGAACCCCTTTTGGAGTGACAATAGACTTCGACACGATTGGTGACAATGGTGAGGAAAACAAAGATACTGTTACCCTTCGAGAGCGAGATAGCATGGAACAGCGGCGAGTTAGTGTTGATGATTTGCTAAATATTTTACTCAAAGAAATTATGTAGGCTGTTTTAACTGATTTTAGACTGTTGGTTGCTTTCTAACAGCTTGATTGGCGCGGCGGGAATTGTAGACTCTCGCCGTGATTTCTTTTTTGCACAAGGGTTTAGCAATGTTTTTTGTTGCTAGCTTTTTTACTGCGCTTCCATTGTGCCAAGCGATTGATATAAAGGATCATTGGGCATTTAGACCTGTAAAAAGACCAGTAATAATTGGCGCTTTGAATCCGATTGATGGCCTTATAGCAAAAAAACTGCACGCCAACGGATTGGTTCATTCAAAGGTTGCAGATCGAATAACACTTGTTCGACGTTTGTATCTTATCATGCATGGATTGCCTCCTACACCAGAGCAAGTTCAAGAATTTATTCATGATTCAGCACCTGATGCATTTTCTCGATTAATTGAAAAGGTGCTTGCTAGTCAGCGTTATGGAGAGCGTTGGGCTAGCCATTGGTTAGACTTGGTTCGTTTTGGTGAAACGACTGGTTTTGAAACCAATCGAGAGCGGCCTAACGCATGGCATTACAGAGATTGGGTGATCGATTCCCTTAACATTGATAAACCTTATGATCAGTTTATTCGGGAACAACTTGTTGGAGACGCTTTAGGTCAGGGTATCGGCACCGGGTTTTTGGTTGCGGGACCAAATGATATTGTTAAGGGGCAAGATCCCAAACTTGGCAAAATGCAACGAATGAATGAACTTGACGATATGATTAATGCAACAGGCACAACATTCCTTGGACTTACTACAGGCTGTGCGCGTTGCCATGATCACAAGTTTGATCCTATTTCTCAGAAGGACTACTATTCTATGCAAGCAATATTTGCAGGCGTTTCACATGGGGATAGATCGCTCAAATTAAGCCAAAAAATTAAGAGAGAAATCCAACAAAAAAAGGCAGAGAAAGTAAGACTTAAGGAAAGTTTATCTAGGTTCATTCCAAAATCAGGAGCACTTCGAAAACCTGTTAGTTTTACTTATAATGAGGAAAAATTTCCGGCTATAAAAGCTAAGATTGTGCGGTTCAACATTGATAGGTCGAATTCTTCTCAACCGTGCATCGATGAGTTAGAGATATTTTCAGATAAGGAAAATGTTGCTTTGGCTAGCACAGGAGCCATTGCGACTTCATCTGGAGATTTCATTCACCCATTTCATAAGTTGGAACATATAAATGATGGTCTTTATGGAAATTCTAAAAGTTGGATTGCTGCTGAATCTACAGGTTGGATACAAATTCAATTCCCTAAAGTTGAACGAATTGACCGAATCGAATGGGCTAGAGACCGTGAAGGAAAATTTAGTGACCGACTTGCTGTAAAATATCGAATTGAAGTGGCATTAAATGCAGATGAATGGGTTCAGGTTTCCAGTTCATCGGATCGCAAGCCTTTTCTAAAAGATAATCAAGAAAATGCATTATATGAATTTTCTGGATTTCCTCAAAAGGAAGCTAAAAAAGGCAAAATGATGCTTTCTGAGCTTAAAGTTATTGAGAAGCAATTGGTTGATTTGCAAAATCAGAATAAAGTTTATGCGGGAAATTTCACACAGCCAAAAGCTACGTATTTGCTTTATCGCGGCGATCCGGATGCCAAACGAGAAGAGGTCTCTCCTGGTGCTATTTCAGCATTTGCATCTCTAAACCTTAGTCGATCAGAACCTGAACAGCAGCGTCGTTTAGCGTTAGCAGATTGGATAGCAAGTCCGGATAACCCTTTAACCTCTCGCGTTTTAGTTAATCGACTTTGGCAGTTTCATTTTGGAGATGGAATTGTAGGTACTCCAAGTGATTTTGGTATCAATGGAATGAGCCCAACTCATCCCAAATTGCTTGATTGGTTGTCAGTGGAGTTCATGGAAAATGATTGGTCAATCAAGCATATTCATCGGCTGATTTTAAACTCGAAAACTTGGCAGCAAAGTAGTCGACCTAATATTGAAGCCATGAAAATTGATGCATCTACCCGATTGCTTTGGAGGTATCCTATTCGTCGTTTGGCCGCTGAAGCAATTAGAGATAGTGTTGTTATGATGAGCGGTGTTTTGAATCTTAAATCTGGCGGTCCAGGCTTTAATGGTTTTCAGGTTCAGATGGAGAATGTTCGCCATTTTTTTCCTAAAAAATCTTATGGCCCCTCTGACTGGCGTCGTATGATTTTTATGACTAAAGTAAGGCAGGAGCAGGAAAGTGTATTCGGAGTTTTTGACTGTCCGGATGCAAGTCAAAGTGTTCCAAAGCGCTCCCGGTCTACTACTCCCTTGCAAGCATTGAACCTCCTTAATAGCACATTCTTAATGCAACAAGCTGAAATTTTTTCATATCGCCTTAAAAGGGACGTTGGCTCTAACACAGTGGCTCAAGTGAAACATGCATTTGAATTGTGTTTTAACCGTTCCCCTTCAAAGTCTGAAGTGCACAGCTCTTCAGCTTTTATTGAATCCGAGGGTTTGTCCCAGTTTACTAGGGCTTTATTCAATTCAAATGAGTTTGTTTTTGTTCCTTAAGAAATGAATTCCTTTTTAAATCGTCGTAATTTTTTAAAAGACACCGGCAAAGGGCTGGGGGGGATTGCCTTGACTAGCTTATTGGCTAGGGATGGTTTGTTGGCTTCCAATGAACCCATAAGGCCAAACATTGAACCTACTAAACCTTTTTCGGCTCGTAATCCTCATTTTTCACCATCTGCAAAAAATGTAATTGTGATTTTCTGTTCTGGTGCATGCAGCCAACTTGACACGTTTGATTACAAGCCAGATCTGATCAAGTTTCATGGTCAACCTATGCCTGGTGGAGAAAATCTTAAAACTTTTCAAGGTGAACAGGGCAACCTCATCAAGAGCCCTTGGAACTTCAAACCACGGGGGCAGACAGGAAAGATGATTTCTGATTTAGTCCCACAATTAGGCGAGTTAGCAGATGAATTATGTTTTATACACTCGCTTACAGGTAAGACGAATACCCATGGTCCAGGAGAAAATTTTATGTCCACTGGCTATACCCTTGATGGTTTCCCAAGTATGGGCGCTTGGGTGACTTGGGCACTTGGATCTGAAAATGAAGAGCTGCCTTCCTATGTGGCAATACCGGACCCTCGAGGAACACCTCAGAGTAGTGTTAATAATTGGGGCCCAGGATTCTTGCCTGCAGCATTTCAGGGTACTGATTTTAATGCTACAAAACCACTGCGTAATTTAGTCCGTCCTTCCGGTGTGAGTGCTAAAACAGATTCAGCTACCCGAAGTTTTCTTCAGAGACTTAACGAGAAACATTTGGAAAAATTTCCAGGAGATACCGAGCTGGCTGCCCGTATATCCAGTTATGAGCTCGCCGCTCGCATGCAGCTCAGTGTCCCGGAAGTTAGCGATCTTTCCACGGAAAATAGCACTACCATGAAAATGTATGGAGCTGACGATGTGAGTAATCCTATCAAGTCTGGTTTTGCAAAGAACTGTATTCTTGCTCGTCGTCTCCTTGAAAAGGGTGTGCGATTTGTCCAGCTTTTTAATGGCGCCTACCAAACCGGTGGCGAAGGTGTAAGTAATTGGGATGGTCACAAAGCATTGCAGCAGCAATATTCAAAACATGGTCCTGTGTTAGATCAACCAGCCGCAGCGCTTATTCGTGATTTGAAGCAGCGCGGTCTGCTTGATGAGACTTTGGTTGTTTGGTGCACCGAATTTGGACGGATGCCTACTTTTCAAAAGGGTGCTAGTGGACGCGATCATAACCCTGATGGATTCACTGCATGGCTTGCAGGGGCAGGTGTTAAAAGTGGATACAGCTACGGTGCCACTGATAGATTTGGATGGAAAGCGGAGCAGAATATTTCTTCAGTCCATGACCTGCATGCCACTATACTTCATTTACTTGGCTTAAACCATGAACGCCTCACTTTTTATCATAATGGATTCGAGCGAAGACTAACTGATGTCCATGGTAATGTGATTCACGATGTGCTTTCGTGACATTAACAAAGTTACAACTTGTTAACTGCAACCTTTTTTAAGCAGAGCCCTGCCGTATTCACGATTCATTCTGGCAATGAAATCTAGGGAAATTTCTTTTGGGCAAACTGCTTCGCAGGAACCATTTACGCTACAATTACCAAAGCCTTCTTCATCCATTTGATTTACCATGGCTAATGCTCGACGGTTGCGTTCGGGTTGACCCTGAGGCATAAGGCTAAGGTGTGATACTTTTGCTGCTACAAATAACATGGCACTAGCATTTTTACAGGCAGCTACGCAGGCTCCACAACCAATACACTGTGCCGCATCCATTGCTAGATCAGAGTTCTCTTTTGCCACTGGCGTTGCATTTGCATCAGGGACGCTTCCAGTTCGCACACTAATGAATCCTCCAGACCGTTGAATTCTATCAAAGGAAGAACGGTCGACGATAAGGTCTCGATGCACTGGGAATGCTGTAGCCCTCCATGGTTCGATAACAATGGTGTCTCCGTCATTGAAGTGCCTCATGTGCAGTTGGCAAGCTGTAGTTCCCTTTTGGCCTCCGTGAGGAACTCCATTAATAACCATTGAGCATGTACCGCAAATACCCTCTCGGCAATCGGAGTCGAATGCAATAGCTTCATCTCCGTCTGAAATAATCCCTTCATTCACTACGTCCAGCATCTCTAGGAAAGACATGTCTGGGCTTATGTCGAGGGCCTCGAAATGTTCAAAGCGACCTTCATCCTCAGCATTATCCTGACGCCATACTTTGAGTTTTAAATTCATTTTTTCACTGATCACTTGTAGCTCCTTTGTGTCATTTTTACCTCATCGTAGACAAGATTTTCTTTATGTAACTGAGGTTTTTTGTTCTCTCCTTTATGCTCCCAGGCAGAAACGTAGGAAAAGTCATCATCATTTCGTTTTGCTTCTCCTTCAGGTGTTTGATGTTCTTCACGAAAGTGGCCACCGCAGGACTCCTCGCGTTGTAATGCATCACGACACATCAATTCCCCAAACTCTAGAAAATCTGCAACACGTCCGGCGTGTTCGAGACTTTGATTGAGGGCAGTATTTTTCCCTGGAACAGAGAGATTTTGCCAAAATTCTTTTCGAAGTTTCGGAATTGTAAGTAAAGCTTCTTCCAATCCTTCCTTGTTACGAGCCATACCGCATTTGTCCCACATGATTTGTCCCAATTCACGGTGAAATGAGGTAGGCGTACGATCTCCTTTAATTGAAAGCAGAGTTTCAATTCGTGATTCAACTTCATCCTGAACAACGGAGAATGCCGAATCATCAATGCTTGGGCGGTCACTAATTCCATTTTCAGCTAAATATTGACCTATTGTGTAAGGTAAAACGAAATAACCATCTGCTAAGCCTTGCATCAAAGCGCTGGCCCCAAGACGATTTGCTCCATGATCTGAAAAGTTTGCTTCTCCGATAGCGAATAGCCCTGGTAGGTTACTCATTAAATTATAATCAACCCAAAGACCGCCCATTGTATAGTGGACAGCAGGATAAATTGTCATTGGATTTTGATAAGCATTGGTGCCAGTAATCTTTTCATACATGTCGAAAAGATTACCGTAGCGTTCGCGAACGGTATTTTCTCCCATTCTTTTAATAGAATCAGCAAAATCTAAATAAACCCCTAAACCAGAAGAAACCACACTTCTTCCCTCGTCACATACTTCTTTAGCATTTCGAGATGCTACATCACGAGGCACAAGATTGCCAAAGCTAGGGTATTTACGTTCCAGAAAATAATCTCTGTCTTTATCTGAGATATCATTTGGGGATAGTTCTCCTTTTCTGATTTTTTCTGCAGTTTTTTTGTCTTTAGGTACCCAGACTCGGCCGTCATTTCTAAGTGACTCACTCATAAGAGTGAGCTTGCTTTGGTGATCTCCGCTTACTGGAATGCAAGTAGGATGAATCTGAGTGAAACAAGGATTAGCAAAGCAAGCTCCACGTTTATAAGCTCGATATGATGCTGTTACGTTGCACCCCATCGCATTAGTGGATAGAAAAAAAACATTACCATATCCACCAGTTGCAAGCACTACTGAATGAGCAGCGTGTCGGCTGATTTCTCCTGATATCATATTACGAACTACAATACCCTTTGCATGCCCGTCAATCATCACTACATCGAGCATTTCAGATCGGGTATGCATTTCCACATTTCCTAGACTGATTTGTCTATTTAGTGCTGAATATGCTCCTAGAAGTAATTGTTGTCCGGTTTGACCTCGAGCGTAGAATGTTCTGCTTACTTGTGCTCCACCAAAAGATCGATTAGCGAGTAATCCTCCATACTCGCGAGCAAAGGGCACACCTTGTGCTGCGCATTGATCGATTATGTCTACACTTACCTGAGCGAGGCGATATACATTTGATTCTCTGGAACGGTAATCACCGCCTTTAACTGTGTCATAAAAAAGTCGATATGCTGAGTCCCCATCATTTTGATAATTTTTTGCGGCATTTATTCCTCCTTGAGCTGCTATTGAGTGAGCGCGACGTGGACTATCTTGATAGCAAAAGCACTTAACTTTATAACCCAATTCGGCAAGTGATGCTGCAGCTGAGGCGCCCGCCAAACCGCTGCCCACAACAATGACCTCGTATTTTCTTTTGTTAGCAGGATTAACTAGCTTTAGGTTAAAACGATGTTTATCCCACTTATCAGCAATTGGTCCAGCTGGTATTTTAGAATCTAAAATAACCTTTGATGTTCTGCTGTTTGTTTTAACAGTCTTGGCCTTGGTCGGAGTTTTTTTCTTTTTTATGGCCATATTATTATAAGAATCCAAACAGTACGCTAATTGGAACTGAGACGTAGCCTGCAAAAAGTAGCAAAGCTGCAGTTAAAGCGAAGCGGTTTATCAGTTTTTGTGATGCTTTGGACTTAATACCGATAGATTGAAACATAGCACTTAAGCCATGGCTCAAATGAATACACAACAATCCTACAGAGATAATATAAAAAATAGATATCCACCAAACTCCAAAACCACTTGTGACCATTCTGTAAACATCAACAGCATTTTCACCTTCTTTTCCGACCCCTTCCGGTAAGGCAGTTGTGTAAGCGATTTGTTTTTCACCTGCATTTACTTCATGAACGTAGAATGTTTCGAAGTCGATATTATTAAGTCCGTTGATTTGTGGCACCTTCCATGTGTAGTGAGCTAAATGATAAAATGCAAATGCAGCAATTATCAATCCGCTGTAAATCATGGTTCGTGCTGCATAGCGAGAAACGATTTCGCTTTTACGATGTGAATCGACAGGTTCAATTGTCCCCTCGTATTGGAACTTACGAGCTCTCTTGTTTTCAGAGGATAATTTTATAGCTGCCCAAATATGAATACCAACCATTCCTAAAAGGCTTAGTCGAGCAATCCACAATAGAGGCCCCAAGCTATGTAGCTTAGCTGCATATTGGTTAATGGCAGCAGGGCCAGCAAAAATTGTTAAGTTGCCGAGCATGTGAACGACTACAAATCCGAATAGTCCAGCACCGGATAGAGCCATTAAGTATTTCCGGCCTAGAGAAGTGTTAAAGATGTTGCTCGCCAGCGACATAGGATGCAAAAAAGCTAAAAATTTATACTATAATTTGTCTGTTTTGGTCGAGCGAAACGTTGCGCTTGGGCAAAATCAAAATGAGCGTTACTTTTGGTCAAGCGCATGAATCAGTTAATTTCATTTTTTTTTGGATTTGTTCTTTTGTTAGCACTTGCAGCTTGCGAGTCGACCTCTAAAAATACCAGTCTAGGTAAATCAGTCAAAACGGTGCCGTTGTCTTCAGTGTTTCGTTTGACCAAGCTCAAAGAGATTGATGCGGCTATTTTGGAGGCAATTGGTGATGGAAAGGCTCCGGGTGCAGTTTTGCGTATTGCAAACAGTGGTCATGTTTATAGAAAGGTTTATGGTGACAAAAGTATCAAGCCGAAGCGTTCCGCCATGCAATATGAAACGATTTTTGATGCAGCATCTCTTACGAAGGTAATTGCTACAGCTCCCTCGATAGCTTTGTTAGTTGAGCAAGGTGAAATAAGTCTTAACGATAAGGTGAATCGGTGGATTCCAGGGTTCAAGAAGAATGGAAAAGGAGCTATTACAATACGCCATTTATTGACGCACACATCAGGCCTCCGTCCAGGTCTTTCATTGCGACAGGAATGGATTGGAGTTGAAACAGCGATTGAAAAAGCCAAGGCTGAGCGAATTACTTTCCAGCCGAATACTCGATTCGTTTACAGCGATATAAATTTCATTTTGCTTGGCGAAATTGTTCGGCTGGCTTCTGGTCATAGTTTAGATGAGTTTGCTAAGAAAAATATATTCCAGCCTTTGGGAATGAGGGACACGGGATTCCAGCCGTCTTCAGAAAAACTAGGCAATATCGCTCCAACTGAAAAACTAGGTGAAATTATTTTGCACGGTGAAGTGCATGACCCTACTGCAAGACGTATGGGAGGTGTTGCTGGTCATGCGGGTTTGTTTACTACTGCTAAAGACCTTGGGGTATTTGCATCAATGATGTTAAATAATGGTAATTCCGGTGGTCGACGTATTTTTAGTAAAGAAACTATCGAATTGATGACGACATCACAAACGGCTCCAGACATTAAGATTCAAAGGGGTTTAGGCTGGGATATTTCTTCCCCGTATTCAAGCCCACGTGGTAATCATTTTGATTTGGGCAGCTATGGGCATACAGGTTGGACTGGATGCTCAATTTGGATTGATCCAAGCACTGGTACTTCTGTGGTTCTTATGACAAGCCGTGTTCATCCTGATGGTAGTGGAAATGTCATTGGTCTCCGCAGAAAAGTAGCAACTCTTGCTGCAGAGTCTTTGCGGCATTTTTCATTTGGGGCTAGTGATTCAGCTCGGGTAATTTCCCATAAGGCCGTCCTTAACGGAGCAGATGCTCTGCGGATGAGGCCGGATATTTTGCCTAAAGGTAGCCGAGTAGGACTGATTACAAATCACACCGGTCACGATCGCAACCGTAATTCAACGCTTGATTTTTTGCTGACAGCAAAGCATGTCCAATTAAGAGCTCTCTTTAGTCCTGAACATGGTCTTTATGGAAATCTTGACGAGAAAGTAGCGGACGCTACTGATGCAAATTCTGGACTAAAGATTTTCAGTCTTTATGGAGATAATCGTAAACCTTTGAAGGATCAGCTTTCCGGGATCGATTCTCTAATTTTTGATATTCAGGATATTGGTTGCAGATTTTATACTTACATTTCAACTATGGGTCTTGCAATGGAGGCAGCTGGCGAAGCTGGCGTTAAGTTTATTGTGTTAGATCGTGTAAATCCAATTGGAGCTGCGAAAGTTGAAGGCCCTGTAAGATTGGGAAAAACTGACTTTATTGCGTTTCATGATATTCCGGTTAAGCATGGAATGACTGTCGGGGAGTTGGCTCAGATGTTTAACAGTGAACGATCTTATAATGTAAAATTGCAGGTAGTAAAAATACAAGAGTGGTCTCGAAGTCAGACATTTGAAAAAACTGGTCAACCATGGACGAATCCGTCACCCAATATGCGAAATATTACACAGGCGATGCTCTATCCTGGTATAGGGTTGCTTGAGACAGCACTCTCTGTAGGCAGAGGAACAGATACCCCTTTTGAAGTGATAGGAGCGCCTTATATAAATGATGTGCTTTTAGCCAAACGTCTAAATGCTCTTGGCCAAGAAGGAGTAATGTTTGTACCTATTAGATTTACTCCAAGTGCAAGTGTCCATCAATCGAAAGCATGTGGCGGAGTTAATATTATCATTACCGACCGAACCAAACTTAAGCCGGTTTTGTTAGGGATTGATATTGCACGTGAGTTGTATTCGATTTATCCGAAGCAGTTTCCATTGCTTAAGGTTAACCGATTGCTTTGTCATCCGCCTACTATTAAAGCGATTAAAGAAGGTAAGACTATCGAACAGATTAAGAAAATTTGGCAGCCAGGTTTAGAGAGGTTTTATAAACGCAGAGCTGAGTTTTTGATTTATAATTAACTTATAATACCAATTAAAGATTTCAAAAATATCCTCAACTAAATGCAGTCTATTTTGAAATGCGAGACTCTTTTTTTCGAAGCGCTTTTTCTTGTTTTTTAGTTTCTGCACGTAGAAGCGCCTCTGGTTGCCAGCCTTTGTTCTGAGCATACTCAGCGAGAGCAAAAAGTTCCTTGCTAAGGCTTGCCTTGGTGTAGCGTTGCTTTATGGGCTTGGCCAATGGAATCTTAGAGAGACCATTCTTACGCGCTTTTTTCACAAGTTTCTCGGCTCGCTGTAGTGCAGGAAGGTGGCGTGGAATTCCGTCAAGTACTGATGGTCGTTCGTGTTGTGTTCCTTTCTTTTCTTCTCTTTTAATTTTTTCCCACTGCGCCCAGACTGCATCGACGTTATCTGCATCAGAGTCACCGAAGACATGTGGGTGTCTACGAATCAATTTATCAGTAATTGAGCGTGCAGCTTTCTCAAAATCAAATGCGTTGCGTTCTTTTGCTAATTGGCAATGAAATACGACCTGAAGAAGTAAATCGCCGCATTCTTCGAGCATTTCATCATCATCATCCATTTCAATAGCATCAATAAGCTCATATACTTCCTCTACGGCATGAAATCGAATCGACTTGTGATCCTGTTCACGATCCCAAGGGCAACCATCTGGAGCTCGAAGTCGCTCCATAACTTCAATTAAATCATTAATCGCAGATCCCCTTTTCTTTCTTTTTGCAGACATTTTAAAGTATAACTAAGTCGTTGCGATGGACGATTTCTACACTTTTCAATTTTCTTGCCCGTATCTCATCAGAGTTATATCGGCTGATTCCACGAGAAAACTCTGTGCCTTCTAGATCACAAATCCTCACGACTTCTCCTTTGTTGAATTCTCCAATGCATTGAGATACACCAGGCGGAAGTAAACTTTTACCTTTGTCTCTAAGTGCGTTTCGAGCTCCATCATCTACCCAAAGTGATCCTTTTGGATGATGAAAGAATGCTATCCAGCGTTTGTGCCCCTTAAGCTTGTCAGTTCGTGGTACAAAAAAGGTTCCCTCATCTTTACCTTCAATGATGTTGTTTATTACTCTCTTCTTTTTTCCTGAGGCAATTACGAGTGGGATACCGGTTCGAGCCGTCATCTTAGCAGCACGAATCTTTGCTTCCATACCTCCAACTGCCATATTGCTTAATGTTCCTCCAGCAAGTTTTTGAATGTCGGCATCTATTTTTTCAACGATTGAAATTGTATGTGGATTTTTTTTCCCAAAGTTTTCTACTAAGCCATCAACAGTTGTAAGGATTACAAGCAAATCTGCAGGCAGCAAACAAGCTACTAATGAAGCCAGCCAGTCGTTGTCTCCAAACTTCAATTCAGTATAACTAACTGCATCGTTTTCGTTAACGATAGGTATAACCCCTTTTTCAAGAAGAGACACAAGTGTGTTGCGTGCATTTAGATGTCTCTCTTTATCCTCTAAGTCGTCATGTGTCAGTAGTACTTGTGCTACCTTTAAATTGTATTTGGAAAAAAGTTTTGAATAGGTAGCCATCAAGGCTGATTGCCCTACAGCAGCGCAAGCTTGAAGATCGGATAAGTCGGTCGGTCGCTTGTTGATATTTAGAACACCCATACCTGCACCAACAGCTCCTGAGGATACAACAATAACTTCACGTCCATCTTTTTGCTGTGCTGCAACTTGCCCGACCAACTGTTCAATTTGATTGGGATCAATCTGTTTGTTAGGGCCGGTTAGTATACCGGTTCCTAACTTAACTACCATGCGGCTGGATTCTATTAGTGAATTTCTCTCCATCTAACGCGACTTGGGCTAATGGTATATTACCCTCTTAGCAAGCAAAACTGATCATTCCAATTAAAATGTAGTAGAAGAAAGGTTGCTCGTCTCTCCTGACTATCTAAACTTTCTTAACCAAATTAAGAGCTAATTGATTAATTATGATAAAACTAACTTTTTTTACTATACTATTTGCTTTTTTAACTATTAGGCCATCTGTAAATGCTGATTGGCCTCAATGGCGTGGTCCAAACGGGCAAGGCATTGCATTTGAGTCCAAAGTGCCAATTGAATGGAGTGAAACTAAAAACATAGCTTGGAGAGCCGAGTTGCCTGGTCGTGGTTGGTCATCTCCTCTGATAGTTGGAAATCATGTATGGATTACTGCTGCGCATGAAACTAGAGCTTCAGAGGAACAAGCTAAGGAGAGGTTAAAAGCTAATACAGGGGGGCAACCATTAGTTGTGCTTTCAGAAGTGAGGATTCATGCTACCTGTATCGATAAAGAATCTGGAAAAGTCCTAAAAGATATCGAAGTTTTGCGAAAAAAGGACCCACAGTGGATTCATAAGACCAATAGTTATGCATCGCCAACACCCATTATTGAGGATGGAAGGATGTATATGCAAAATGGCTCATATGGATCTGCATGCCTTAATCTAAAATCGGGAAAGGTAATTTGGCGTAATCAGGATTTATGGGTGATGCATGAAAATGGACCTGGAGGATCCCCACTGATTTGGAATGACTTACTAATCTTTCATATGGATGGTAGTGATAATCAATTCATAGTTGCAATTGATAAAAATACAGGAAAAGTTATATGGAAGACTAAAAGATCCGGTAAAATGCATGATAATCCACAGTTAAAAAAAGCTTACGGAACACCAGTCATAGCGAGACTTCATGGTCGAGATATAGTTGTTTCTCCCGCTGCCAATTGGGTTTATGGATACGATCCAGCAACGGGTGATGAATTATGGAGACTGGAATATGGGTCTTTGGGTTTTTCTATTGTACCAAAGCCAGTAATTGGAAATGGCATGATTTATATAGGCACTAGCTATATGAGGCCTCAGATGTTGGGTATTGATGTTTCTAAGACTCAGCCCGAAATTGCGTGGTCTTGTAAAAGAAGTGTGCCTGCTATTTCATCACCAATATTAATAGGGGAAGAACTCTATTTTGTAAGTGATTCAGGTGGAATGGTTACTTGCTTGGATGCAAAAACTGGCGAGGAACTATGGCGAGAAAGAATTGGCGGTAATCACGGCTCATCGCCCACATTCGTTGGGGGGAGAATTTTGTTTCATAGTAAGGATGGGGAAACTGTTGCTTTAAAACCTGGTCGAGAATTTAAGATTTTAGCGCGTAACAAACTAGATGGGGAGCACCATGCTAGTGCGGCAATTAGTGGTAACTCTATATTTCTTAGAACAGAAACAGCCTTATACAAGATTTCCGAATAAACCCAATTCCATCAGTAAAAATGATTTGATTTTCAGAGAAATTGTAAACTAATGCATTCATAATATTACTCGATTTAGGTGGGGCTTGCTTTTGATAAGATTGGGAGTAAAAACAGCTAACCCTTAATGTTGTTTACTGGCTAATTATTTAATTATTTTGGGAGATTAAATTTATTATCACTTGTGATTGAATTGAAATGAATAA
>CEVU01162540.1_pt1 | contig 16332 bp, 31 predicted proteins | sample 427081 | NCBI WGS metagenome assembly CEVU01 (sample SAMEA2623868, study PRJEB7988) | marine metagenome | biome: marine biome (ENVO:00000447); feature: deep chlorophyll maximum layer (ENVO:xxxxxxxx); material: "saline water (ENVO:00002010), including plankton (ENVO:xxxxxxxx)" | depth 80 m | reverse complement strand
GGTACATTTAACTACATGCTTGTCTTCCAAGCTGAGCACAACATCCTTATGCACCCCTTCCACATGCTGGGAGTAGCAGGTGTCTTTGGTGGTTCACTGTTCTCTGCTATGCATGGTTCACTGGTTACCTCTTCACTGGTTCGTGAAACCACTGAAACTGAGTCCCAGAACTATGGTTACAAGTTTGGTCAAGAGGAAGAGACCTATAACATTGTTGCTGCTCATGGATACTTTGGTCGTCTGATCTTCCAGTATGCATCCTTCAACAACAGCAGAAGTCTTCACTTCTTCCTGGCAGCATGGCCTGTTGTAGGTATCTGGTTCACTGCACTTGGTGTTAGCACCATGGCATTCAACCTCAATGGTTTCAACTTCAACCAGTCCATCATTGATGGTCAAGGTCGTGTTGTTAACACCTGGGCTGATGTACTCAACCGTGCTGGTCTTGGTATGGAAGTTATGCATGAAAGAAATGCACACAACTTCCCCCTGGATCTGGCTGCTGCTGAGTCCACCCCTGTTGCTCTGACTGCACCCACAGTTGGTTGATAAAATAGACTAGAATTATGGAGGGTCATCTGACCCTCTATTTTTTTCTCTATTAATGTTAAGTAATATTACTTATTATGAAAAAACAAAAAGCATTGCCTGAATGGTTTGCTCAGACATCTGATGCACCCTACGACAGACATCAGTATCAGTTAGTATGTAATGGTCAATCAATTATCTTTGATGACTATGACCAGATGAGAGCATACTGGTTCCAATCTGCTAGAAACTATGGTGGATGTATGGTTAATGTTTTGGATGTCAAACAAAACAAGAAAAAAACTAATGGAGGTTTTAAATAGTCATGGTAGCTTCAACATATACACCACAAACAAGGGGGTGGTTCGATGTCATTGATGACTGGATTAAACGGGATCGCTTTGTCTTTGTGGGTTGGTCTGGATTACTTCTTTTTCCCACTGCTTATCTCGCAATTGGTGGCTGGCTTACTGGTACTACGTTTGTCACGAGTTGGTACACCCACGGACTTGCAAGTAGTTACTTGGAAGGTGCTAATTTCCTTACAGCGGCTGTGTCAACGCCTGCTGATGCTATGGGTCATTCTCTTCTTCTACTTTGGGGTCCTGAGGCTCAGGGAGATTTCATCCGCTGGTGCCAACTTGGAGGGCTTTGGGCCTTTGTTGCTCTCCACGGTGCATTTGCCCTCATTGGTTTCATGCTTCGTCAATTCGAGTTGGCTAGGTTAATTGGAATTCGTCCGTACAATGCTATTGCGTTTTCTGGGCCTATCGCTGTTTTTGTCAGTGTGTTTCTCATCTATCCTCTCGGACAATCCAGCTGGTTCTTTGCGCCGTCGTTTGGTGTTGCAGCGATCTTTAGGTTCCTACTCTTCCTACAGGGCTTCCATAACTGGACGCTCAACCCATTCCATATGATGGGTGTTGCAGGAATTCTGGGTGGTGCCTTGCTTTCTGCCATTCATGGTGTTACAGTAGAGAACACTCTCTATGAAGATGGTGAACAGGCAAACACATTCAAAGCATTTGACTCAACCCAAGAGGAAGAGACATACTCTATGGTTACAGCCAACAGATTCTGGTCTCAAATTTTTGGTATCGCTTTTAGTAACAAGCGTTGGCTTCATTTCTTTATGTTATTTGTTCCAGTTATGGGGCTCTGGACTAGTAGTATTGGGATTATTGGTCTTGCTCTTAATCTTCGTGCTTACGACTTTGTGAGTCAGGAGATTCGTGCAGCAGAAGATCCTGAGTTTGAGACCTTCTACACCAAGAACATTCTATTGAATGAAGGACTTCGTGCATGGTTGGCACCAGTTGATCAACCTCATGAGTCATTCGTATTCCCAGAAGAAGTATTACCAAGAGGTAATGCTCTCTGATATATAAGGGGTCAATTGACCCCTTTTTTTATGCTCACAATTTATAATCATGTTGTAGCATTTTGGTCTGTTGTTATTATGAATTGCATTCAACCTGCTAACTGGCAGTATTGTGCTCCTGTTCATGAGTGGTTATTACCTGACTTAATACAGGGTGTGCAAGTATACTTTGACAAAGACCATGATATGTTGTATAAATCAGAAAGGGATTACCTTAAATCAATCAAATGAAAATTTTCCTGGACACAGCAGACACAGATACTATTAGAAAATATTTTGATACTGGACTTATTGATGGTGTAACTACTAATCCTTCCTTGATTATGAAAGCAGGAAGACTTCCTGATGATGTCTACCAAGAAATCAAAGACATTGGTGTGCCTGACATCAGTATGGAAGTCATGGGTGATGCCAATGAGATGTATAATGAAGGTATCAGACTTGTTGATAAGTTTGGCAGTGTTGCCACAATCAAAGTTCCTTGCACAAGGGAAGGTCTGAAGACTTGTAAGGCACTTACAGAAGAGAAGATTAGGACCAATGTCACATTGATCTTCTGTGCCTCTCAGGCAGTCCTGGCTGCTAAGGCAGGGGCAACCTATGTCAGTCCCTTTGTAGGTAGGTTGGATGACCAGTCAGTGGCAGGTCTGGAAGTTGTCAGAAGCATCTCTGAACTGTATCGTATCCATGGCATGAAGACTCAGGTTCTCTCTGCTTCTATCAGAAGCGTGCAACGTGCCATCAGGTCATGGTATAATGGTGCTGAGATCTGCACTATGCCACCCAAGGTCTTTGATCAAATGTATGACCATATCCTGACTGATAAAGGTATGGAAATCTTTGAGAAGGATTGGGATGATGTGATCAGATCAAACTTTGTCCCTGTTAGTAACATCCTATGAACAGAATTGTAAACAGCAAAGTCAATGATATCATTGAGACCCTTGGTTGGGATGATGCTGATGACATTGAAGTGGTGATTGGTGGTACTGCTGTGTCAGGCATTCACCAAGGTGAGGACTACAATAAGAAGTGGGCAACACCCTTTGGTGTGCGTAAGTACAATAAGGATGCCTTCATTGTTATTCAGAACAGAAATCGTAGAGACCTTACCAAATCACAACCAATGGAAGAATTCAAACCACACCATGGATCATGTAGTAATCAGTAAAAGAAAAGAGGTTTGGTTTAAAGGAGACTACCCCACCTGTATGGGGTATTCTATTTTTGTAGACAAGAAATACCCAGGATATAAAGTTTGTATTTGTACCTGGGATAATTTTTATAAATTAAAAGAAGATCCAACTATTAGGGAGTCATGGAAATGAAACAATACAAGGTATACTCAAAGATTGGTTGCCCCTATTGTACAAAAGTAATCAGTGTATTGGAGCTTGCAGAAGTTCAATTTGTGGAGTATAAACTAGGCAGGGACTATACCAAGGCAGAGTTTTACCATGAGTTTGGACCTAATTCCACATTCCCAAGAGTCAAACTTGGTGATGAATTGCTTGGTGGATGTACTGAAACAGTTAAATATCTGAAAGAAAATAACTACGTGTAATGGACGAGTGGACTCACACCGAAATGTACGACATTGTTGAACACACTATTGACTATGCATTCAAAGGAAAGTTCATGCTTAACATGTATGAATACCTTAAAAGTATCAAGGCAACCAAGAGAGATGTAGAGGAGTTTATCAATTCACCTACTGCACTTGAAATTAATGGTTTAATTCTTGACCTTGAAGATTACATTGAAGGGGGTAATGATTCAATCCATAAACAACTGAGAGAAGCTTATGGGCATCTTGGAAAACCAGAGGCACGTAAGATAAGAAATTATTTGTATGACCTATTACAGGATGCTTGGAAGTATGAGCAAGAAAAAAAACCAGGGAGAAAGAGGAAAAGACCCTCTAAATAAAACTACATGTGACCAAACCCACATAAATCGTGGTGTTGAGTTGCTACTAAGAAAGAGGAGGAAGAAGACAGTTCCAAAGACTTTTCAAGTTAGATTTGGAAAATTGCTCTCCCTCTTCAACAGAGAGGTAGAGTTATACTTCAATTTCTACTTGGACTTTAGAAAAAAGAATCCAGGAGAGTAGTAAAATGTTAGCAGTAACCCTCACCCTTTCATCAATCATTTCATTATTGTTTCTTATTGTAGGTGGTGTAGTAGGATATCTTGTCAAAGAATATGTCTTTGAAAGAAATGCCAATTACATTCCTACCCATCCAGAAATGTTTGATGAGAATGGACAATTTATAGCAGATGATATTCTTGCTGTAAGATTTGAAAACCCTGAAGACTTTTCTGAGTCAGAATAAATATTCACACTGATTTGATTTAACCATGGCAACAACTGTAAAACTTCCTGCTAATCCATTCCTGCATGAGATTCTTGCTCTTGCTAGCAAGCAAAGAACTATTCAGAAAAAAGTTGATGTTCTTAAACAATATGAATGTGATGCTTTGAAGTCTGTATTGATTTGGAACTTTGATGAGACAGCAATTAGTGTCATGCCTGAGGGCGAAGTTCCCTACAAAAAGAATGAAGCACCCTTGGGCACAGACCACACTTCTCTTAGGAAAGAATGGAAGAACCTCTATCACTTTGTAAAAGGAGGTAATGATTCTCTCTCTAATATTCGTAGAGAGAGTATGTTTATTCAATTGTTAGAAGGACTTCATCCTGAGGAGGCAGACATTATCTGTCTTGTAAAGGATGGTAACCTTGAAACCAAATACAAACTTAAAAAAGAAATTGTACAGAAAGCCTATCCAGACATTAAGTGGGGTGACAGAGTTTGACAAAGATTAGAGTTGTTTATGAAGCATGTGATCCTGAAAAGGCAGAGGATAGGTCTCTGCCTTACACATCATATCTTGTTGAGTATCTAAAAGATGGTGCCAAAACATATGATGTGTGTGTAGTTAACAAAGTAGTAGATCTATTTGATCATTACTATGATAAGTATAAAAAAGACTTTATTAGATTTGATCAAACAGAGGGGAGACAGAACCCCAAAATGTGGAATCCTCCTAAGGAAAAGAAATGAACGCAGATGAAGAACTGGAGAAACAAATTAACTCCATCATTAGAGATGAGATTCAAGAAGTCATCAATGAGTATGTTGATTCTCAAGAGGAGTCAGCAAAATCAGGATTAGGTTTTGCTGCATCTGAAGAGAAACTCAAAGTTAATATCTCAAAAGGAGAGGTTGAAAAACTCATCAAGCAATACAAAAAATTAAAGAAACAAGAGAAGTCTAATCTTAATCAAGTTAGAAAACTTGGTCTAGTAGACGAACATGGCAATCCTTTAAAATAAATATAGAAAAGGACACGAAAATATATGCTTTCTACTAAGTATCGACTCAGACTTGAGTTTATTTGCTCACGGATAATTAATGGTGAAGAAGTTAAATTAGAGGATATGATTTGGGCTAACAAGTTAGCAAAAGCAAATAGATCTGCTGCTGAGATGCTTAGGAAAGCAAGAAGGACTGCAAGGAATCCAGACATGCAAGAGGGTGGACTGGACGATTTTATGAATCAGATGGACCTGGGGGACCCTGATCCATCTAATCATAGAACAGGGTTCCAAAGTCCGGATGAAATTGTTGAATGGTTTCATCAAGATAAAACAGACGATTGGAGGCAAAGAGACTAATGTTAGCCATAATCTATTCAGATGGCAGTCAAGAGAGTGAGAGAGTAGTAAGTCTAGTTACTTCTCTTCACGCTGACATCAGTGTTTATAGGTTAAATCAACACTTCACTGAGAGAGCATTCAAAGCAGAGTTTGGTGAAGATGCAACATACCCACAGGTTGCAATTGGGTCAAAGCACATAGGAAATCTCAAAGAAACTCTACAACACTTAAATGAAAATGGCTTGCTTAATGCATCAGCTTGACTATATAATATATGAGGTCTATACTAGACCTGTCGTTCATCCCTTAGGGGACGCAAGTAAGTCGCGGAACGGAGCGTTCATCCCATGTTAGATGTTCTTTTGTATGCTAATTTATCTTGCATTGATGCCAATGCTTTGATGGATAAAATTCGTAAAGATACTCAACTAAGTGATGCCCTTAGGACAGAACTTATTGAAGTAGTGAGGGATGCATCAGAAGATTGTATATGGGACGCAAACGACTAAAGGAACGGACCTAAAAATCCAACTACTTTAGGAGTACCTACAATGAATACACTTCAACTCATCAAGAATAAAATTGATGCTGCATCTGCTCTGCACAATGCACAAATTCATGTCACCAAATATCGTGGTGTTGAATGCAAAGTGCATAGAGTAGATAGTGAGAAGCATGGAACCTTCTGTTACAGAGGGCAATCCTATGTCAAGTGATTGACTTACAACTAAATCATTGTTATGATGGGAGGGAAACCTCCCATTTTTTTATGGAAAAGGATAAACTAAAAAAGATTATCTCTAAACTTAAACTCATTGTAGATGAGTTGGAATCAGAAGTTTATTCTGATCCACAGGCATATAAATATGATACTCAATATGATGTGCCCCTTGCAGACTATGATGAGGTGTTCAATGATGATGATGGTTACCCAGACTAAACATGTACGAAGAATTAGACACATTTGAAAGAGCACTTCAACATTTTGGAACAAGAGTTGAGGTCTATACCTGTATGGAAATGGGTGGTAAGATTACAGCAGAGGAGGCTTACCAACTCATCAAAGCAGAAATCAAAGAACTCAAAAAAGTTAGAAAAGCAGAAAAGAAATGACAGCAACACTTATTTCAGTAACTCCTGATGCAGAGAAGCATATAGCCTACTGTGCCAGAGTGAGCAACCCCTCTAACCAGGGCAATGATTCCTTTGAGGGTCTTATCAAGTATTGCATCAAGCACAAGCATTGGAGCATCTTTGAGCAGGCATTCCTGACCATTGAGTTGGAAACTACAAGGGCAATAGCAGCGCAAGTGCTGCGTCATAGGAGCTTCACATATCAAGAATTTTCACAAAGGTATGCTGACTCATCTTTGCTCATGGAAAAGATCCCTCTTCCAGAGTTGAGACGTCAGGACACTAAGAATCGTCAGAATAGTACAGATGATTTAGATCCATTTGATAAACAGAATCTGGAACTTCAAATGCAGACTCTGTTTGATTCCTCTATGGCACTGTATCAACAGATGCTTAAAAGAGGTGTGGCAAAGGAGTGTGCTCGTAATGTGCTTCCTATGTGTGTTCCAACCAGAATGTACATGAGTGGCTCAGTGCGATCATGGATCCATTATATTGAATTGAGGTCTGCTAATGGTACACAGAAAGAACACATGGATCTTGCAAATGAATGTAAGGCAATCTTTATAGAGCAGTTTCCTATCATTGCACAGGCACTTGACTGGTCTTAATAAATAAACACACAACAGAGGAAACTTATGGCAACATACCCTGTTCTTAATAAAGAAACTGGTGAAAAGAAGGATGTAGTAATGAGCATCCATGATTGGGATCAGTGGAAAGAGGACAATCCTGAATGGGAAAGATATTTTACTGCTGAAAATTCACCAGGTATGGGGATTGAAGTTGGTGAATGGAGAGATAAACTTGTCAATAAAAATCCTGGATGGGGAGAAGTCCTCAAGAATGCTGAAAAGTCTGGAGGCATTTCTGGACGTTTAGCAAAGAGAGGATCTTATGAATCTTCCACCCAATCTGCCTTTGATGTAGACTAACTAACATGCCAAGAAAATCAAAAACAGGAATTGGAAGCACTGGTAATCCAGTGCCATTTGGAATGAGTAATAAAGTGATGAAAAGAAAGAAACCAATCAACCTTGATTACATCAAGAAGATTGAAGCACTTACAAATAACCAACAACTCTACTTTGATGAGTATGCCAAAGATCAGCATACTGTTGCTTATGGTGTTGCTGGTACAGGTAAGACCTTTATCACCCTCTACAATGCTCTTCAAGATGTCCTTGATCCAAAGACACCTTATGATAAGATCTATATTGTAAGGTCCCTTGTACCCACCAGAGAGATTGGATTCTTGCCTGGTGACCATGAAGATAAGTCAGACATTTACCAAATCCCATATAAGAATATGGTAAAGTATATGTTTGAGATGCCTGATGACAATGCATTTGAGATGCTCTATGCAAATCTCAAAGCACAGGGTACAATAAGTTTTTGGAGTACCTCATTCATTAGGGGTACAACTTTTGATAATGCTATTCTAATAATTGATGAGTTCCAGAACTTGAATTTTCATGAACTGGATTCAATCATTACAAGGGTAGGTGAGAATACTAAGATTCATTTCTGTGGTGATGCAACCCAGTCTGACTTAGTTAAGAACCATGAAAGGAGTGGAATTATTGATTTCATTCGCATCCTTAAAAACATGCCTTCATTCAGTATGGTAGAGTTTGGACCAGAGGACATTTGTAGAAGTGGTCTGGTCAAGGAATACATTGTAGCAAAACATGAATTAGGTATGTAATGTTCAACCACATTGAAATTGATTATCCTAGTCTTTCAAGAGAGACTATTGATGGTGTTAGATACTATGACACGCCTGATGGTAAGAAACTGGTTTCTATCACCTCCATTATTAGTCATTACCAGCGTGAAATCTTCAGAGAATGGAGGGCAAAGGTAGGTAATGATGAAGCAAACAAAATCACCAAACAGGCAACATCTAGGGGCACAGACTTTCATACTCTGGCTGAGCATCATCTTTGCAACAAGTCATTACCTAGAGTCCAACCACTTTCGCAATACCTTTTTGCTCAGGCAAAACCTACCCTTGACAAGATAGATAATGTACATGCTATTGAGCAGTCACTGTTCAGTTATCAACTAGGTGTTGCAGGTAGTGTTGATTGTATTGCTGAGTATGATGGTGAACTTGCCATCATTGACTTTAAAACCAGCAAGAAACCTAAACCAAGAAAATGGATTGAGTCGCATTTTGTACAATGTGCAGCATATGCTTGCATGTTATATGAGATGACTGGTATAATGGTGAAGAAGTTTGTAATTATCATGTCATGTGAAAATGGCGAGGTTGAAATTTATGAAGAATATGACAAAAAGAAGTTCATCAACTTACTCTCAAAATATATTAGAGAGTTTGTTGAATATAAATTGCATGATTATGCCACAGTCAACTGAAGACAGCATCAATAAACTTATTGAGAATAAGTTCTACTCCTCAAAGAAATTTGCTGAAGAGATAGAAACTATTGCTCATGATAATAAAGGCATGAGTTACATTGATGCTATTGTCTTTTTCTGTGAGAAAAACAATGTGGACATTGAATCAGTTCCCAAGTTGATGTCCAAACCCCTGAAAGAAAAATTGAAGTGTGAGGCAATGGAACTGAACCTCCTCAAAAAAACTAGTCATGCTAAACTCCCATTATGATTCCCAAGGTGACACCTTTTGATGCCTACAAATCTTATCTTGGTTTAAAAAACCACTTCACCAAAGAGAAGTATGACTACCATAGGTATGGTGGCAAGTCACGTGCTTCTTTGGAAAGTTTCTATAAAAGACGTGACAGATATTTCTTTGAAAAACTAAGCAGGCAGAAGGATGATTCAGAAGTGGTTGAGTTTTTTGTTAGTAATTTTGTCAGTTGTGATGATCCGCAGTCTCTTTGGATTGGAGAGATCGTCAGAAATGGAGAACAGAACTACACCGACTGGAAGAAAAGGCTTCAATCCCTAAGTTATACATTTAAGACTGAGATTGAGAATGTCTTTGGTGGTAAGAACTTTGATGAGATGTTTCACATTGAGGGTACAAAACACCCACCAATTGTGAAGGAACATCTTGGTAAGAATATCTCTCTTGAATCTCTTGTTCTCTTAAATAAGATTATAGGATTCAAAAATAACTTTGATAAGAAGTTAGATGATCCTGTGTGGAAGTTTCTTTCAATGAGAATGTCAAAGTATGATTCATTCCTACATATTGATGTAATCAAGTATAGAAAAATTCTTAAAGGTATAGTGGTATGAGTTTCTTCAATTCAGAAATTGTACAGAAGGAGATGCAGGATATCACTGACCTCCAAGAGAAAATTTATGAGAGTGTGTTTAGGTTCCACTCTATGTCTAGTCAAGATAAACTAGAACACATTGAGATGTTAGAGGAACTATTGCAGAAGCAAAAGATCCTCTACACCAGACTGAGTTTGTCTGATGACCCAGGTGCTCAGAAGATGAAAGAGAACATCATGAGAGAGGCAACAATGCTTGGGTTCCCAGAGGATGTTGACCTGACCACTGTCTTCTCTAATATGAATATGATGATTGAGAACATGAAGAAGACCATCCAAAGTGAGGGTTGACTTCCCTGCCTAAATACCCTATATTAGAGGCTGCCTGATCCTCTTCCAAGCAAAAGGACACAGACCAAATACGTTTCAATACGGAGAATACAATGTCTTTTAAAGACCTCAAAAAGCAAAGTTCTTTGGGCGCTTTGACCAACAAGTTGGTCAAGGAAGCTGACAAGATGAATAACAAAGGTGGTGGTGCAGATGATCGCCTTTGGAAACCAGAGATGGATAAGTCAGGTAATGGTTATGCAGTAATTCGTTTCCTGCCTGCTCCTGAGGGAGAAGATCTTCCTTGGGTGAAACTTTTCTCTCATGCATTCCAGGGACCTGGTGGATGGTATATTGAAAACTCCCTGACCACTGTGGGAGGAAAAGATCCTGTTGGAGAACTCAACAGGGAACTCTGGAACAGTGGTAATGAATCTGATAAGGACACTGTGCGCAAGCAAAAGCGCAAACTGTCCTTCTATGCCAACATCTATGTTGTTAAAGATCCTGCTAACCCACAGAATGAAGGAGGTGTATTCCTCTACAAGTTTGGCAAGAAGATCTTTGATAAGATTATGGCTGCTATGCAACCTGAGTTTGAGGATGAGACTCCTATCAATCCCTTTGACTTTTGGCAAGGTGCAAACTTCAAGTTGAAGTTGAAGAAGGTTGCTGGTTACTGGAACTATGACTCTTCTGAGTTTGATCGTCAGAGTCCTCTCTTGGATGATGATGATGCTATGGAAGCAATCTGGAAGAAGCAATATTCTCTTGCTGCTTTCACTGCTGCTGACCAATTCAAGTCTTATGATGACTTGAAGAAGCGTCTTGATTATGTACTTGGTAAGAAGTCAACACGTCCAGCACCACAAGCAGAGGAAACTGAATATGATAACTACGCAGCAGCAGAACAAAAGTCTGTTAGTGAAGAGGAAGTCCTTAGAAAGCTTGAAGATTCTTATCAGGCATCAAAAGCTCCTGAGACAACACCCACTTCTGATGACAATGATGATGGGGGTGATGATGCACTCTCTTACTTTGCTAAACTTGCAGACTCCTAGTAGAGATTGATGTTGCTGCCTCTCACTGTCTTCTTGTCAAGGTATTGAGAACTAGGTTTGTAAGACATTATTTCTTTCATTTCTTTTACTACTTGACCAACCAGAGATTCTCCAAGTAAGAAGATTCTTCTTTTCTGATCTTGGAGATTCTGTTCATACTCATAGTTAGTAATACCAGTAGTGATATTAGTTGCAGTGTCTTCTCTTCCTAGGGCACCATCATAGAAAGTAATTGAATAATCAGAAGGGACTTCAAGTCCCTTTTTTAATACTGTAAAATTGTTACCTGAATCTTTTACCTCAGTGGTTTCATAATGGTGGATGTCATCATATTTTGTCACACCATATTTCTTATTCATATAAAGTTCAAAGGTTCTATTTGACATAGGCCATTCATCATAGATGTTGATAATGTTATTAGACAATAGAACTACCCAATCAAGGTTTGAATCACCATAAACTTTTTCAGCAACATTGTCTGGACGCTCATCACCTCTGATGATATACTTGTTAAAGTTTGATATCTCTGAAAATATCTTACTATTAAGTTTTACTCTCAAAAATAGATTCTTCACCTCAGTATATGAGGAGATGTTCTGGTCACCAGGAATCCTGTTGACATAATCAAAGTTTGGAATGTAAGAAAAATAGTTTGACATTTTTAGTAACCCATATTTTTATGTTGACTAAATGTACCAACATCTGTATCATTGCTAGAGTATTCATCAGAATAGATAGGTTCAATCTCACCAAAACTCATCTGTAAATCATATGCTGTGAGAGAACCACCATCATTGTATGTCATATATGTACCATCTGGTGTGTAGTTCACATTCAGATTTGTCATTGCCATTGGTTTAAATATATTTAAGTAAGGATGCAATTCACCAGCTTTGCTTCCCTTTGAGTTGTAAATATATTCTACAGTAAAAACATTAGGTGTCAGAAGGAAGAGGTTAGACATTGACCTCTGCACTGCCATATTCTTTTTGAACACTCTAATAATTTCTTTTATTTCTTTTGCTTCTTTTTTAGACCTTGGTGTAAATCTAAAATTAAAATTGAAGGTACGAAGGTTGGGTCCAGTGAACAATAACTCTAAGTTAGGATTGAGTGTAGCACCAGCAGTTCTGCCAAGAATGTTTGCACCTACTGCCTGACCAGCAAAGTATGCCACCAGTGCTGGTCCAGTGGTATCATCCTGGATCATATCAGTTATCTCTTTACCAATACCTGACAATGATCTTTGTAGTGTTTCAACATTACCAGGTTGACCTAAATTGCCAAGGAAACTAATACCAGCAGCTGCTGCAGAAGCACCAATTAATTGTGCTGGGTTAATGTTATCACCACCCCAGGTCACAGCATTTGATTCTGAGAAGTTGGGTTGCATTGGTAGCAAGACTGTTTCAAGTTTTTTAGAATCCTGAACTAATCTTTCTTTGGCTGATGGTCTGCCTTTACCTATTCTAAGAGCATTCTTTCCACCTGCTGTGTATTCATAAGCAGTAATTCTAATGAAGTCATACCCTAGTTCATCTGGTACAGTTGTGATTGGATATCTATAATACCCAGATCCTAATCTACCAGTTGGGTAATCTTTTCTTGTTAATGCTTCTTCAATTTTCTTTTGATTGGCATCTCTTTCTTCCTCTGTTAAAGGAACTACCTCTTCTTTTCCTGGTTCATCAGTATTCTCCTCTGTTTCTGTTGTAGCAGGAGGATCTATATTGTTTATCTTTGATTTATACCCTGTCTTTGTTTTAAGATCTTCAAGAGTTGCTGTGTCCTTAATTTCCTCAGCATTCTGTACTACTTTTAGTCTTGCTTCTTTTAATTCTGTTGTTAATTGTTTTTGAGTATCATCATTTCCTACACCAAGATATTTAAATGCCTCATTAGGAGAGTTCTGTGTAGTCTGACCATCAGATTCTTTTGTCAGTAAGAGTGTGTTTTTATTATCATAAAACTCTACCTTACCAGACTTGGCATAGATTTTTACTTTTACTTTTTTCTTTTTCTTAGTTTGATTATTGCTTGGGTCTTCATATCTATTAAGTGTTACTTCACGCTCAAATGTCTCCTCACCATCAGAGGTTTTATTCCCCTTCTTCCAATTATCATTGTTGGTTTTTTTAGACATTGGCTACCTTACCATCTAGTTATTTATTAGGAAATGTTGAAAAGGAATGGACCTAGCATCCCTTACTTCAAGTGGGTATATCACATGTAAGTTACCCACAACTTCATTCCAGGTATAGTTTCTAAACTTACCCCAATGATAATTTAATCCTTTAAATCCCCATCTATCAACAGACACACAAGCAATCAATGGGTTCTGATCATATCTAATCCTTGGTGTCTTGGGTTGATATACGAAGGTGTAGTACCTACCTACATCAGGAACAACTTCTGTCTCTGTCAGCACTTCCAGGAGAGATTCCATTCTATCATCAGCAGTTGTTTTGTTGATGATATCATCTACAATATACTCTAATCTATTTTCTGCGCTTTCTAGATACTCCTCTTGATCCATAGTTCTTCCTAGTGTAATGTTTTTCTGGGAAGATTTGATTCTCCGTCATTATCTGAAACTCAATACCATTATCTTTGGCAAACTCTGACGCTGCTTTCCACTTGGCTTTATTTATCTCAAAAGTTGCACATTCATATAAGTATGACTTGGTGACTCTACTCTTCTTCTCAGGTGGTTTGGTTTGTTTGTCAGGTTTAATCTCAATGATATATCTTTTACCATCACTCTTCTCAATCAAGAAGTCAGGATAGTATCTGTGAACCTTACCATCAGTAGGTGATACATATGGGATTGAGAACTCTTCACTTGCCCACTTCTTTATGCTAGGATTAGTATCACACTCCTTACAGAACCTTCTCTCCCAAGAACTTCTACAAATAATATTGTCAGGGTTCCCCATATACTTGTGAGGATTGGTGGGTTTATATTTTGTCTTCAAAGATTTTCCCACTTCTTGCCTACATAGTAATAGTTATTAGATATATTTATAGATGGCATCACCAGTTGCTGGTAGATTAAATATTGATGATTTAAAGTCAAAGTTCCTTCACACAGCACAGACTAATCAATTTTTTGTAGCCTTCATTCCACCCAAAGGAGTGGTAGATTACATTAAAGAAAAGAAAGGTGTGTCTTGGAATGATATGGGTGGTCAGATTTCATTGCTTTGTAGTGAGGCAAAACTGCCTGGTTCTTCATTTGCTACTCATGATGTAAGGTCTGACTTCATGGGTGTGTCAGAGAAGATGGCATACAGAAGAATGTATGATGAGTCATTCAGTGTGAGTATGTATGTAGACTATGAATATAAAACACTTCATCTGTTTGAAGGGTGGATGGATTATATTGCTGGTAAGCAAGCAACTGGTAGAGGGACCAACAATCAATTCAAAAATTTTAGAGTTGGTAGTAGGATGAACTATCCTAATAGTGATGATGGTAAGTCAGGTTACAGAGCAAACTGTATTGAGGTGGTAAAATTTGACAGGGATATGAATAATAATATAAAATATACAATGATTGAAGGGTTCCCTCTTTCAATTGACCCTGTTGAATTGGCATATGGTCAGGCTGAAATTATGAAACTGACTGTCAACTTCTCCTTTGTAAGATATGTGAGTGAACCATTCCACACTGTACTGCCAGATACTAACCCACAAAAACCAATCCCAGAGAAAAAACCAGAGAAAGAAAAACTTGAAGAGCAACCACTTGCTCTTAACTTCTTAGATAGAAATAATGTGGTTATTTTAAACACTCAGAATTTTGCCTAAATACACACACTGAACTACATCATAGGACAACATGCCTTTACCTAAAATTGCTACTCCAACCTATGAGTTGGAGTTACCTTCCAATGGTCAGAGTATTAAATACAGACCCTTCCTTGTAAAAGAAGAGAAGTTGCTTGTACTTGCTCTTGAATCAGAAGACTCCAAGCAAATTACTTCTGCTATCAAAGCAGTCATCTCAGATTGTATCTTGACAAAGGATGTAAAGATTGACAATCTTCCTACATTTGACATTGAGTTTTTGTTTCTGAACATCAGAGGTAAGTCAGTTGGTGAGGTGGTTGATGTAAATATCATCTGTCCTGATGATGAGGTGACAGAAGTAAAAGTAAAAATTAATCTTGATGCTATTAAGGTTGTGACTGATGAAGCACACACCAAGACAGTGAAGATTGATGATGAATACTTTATGGACATGAGATATCCTTCACTGGACCAGTTCATTAAGAACAACTTTGAATTTGATAATCCAGATATGGACCAGTCATTTGAAGTGATTGGTAGATGTATTGAGAAAGTTTATAACAGTGATGAGGTATGGTCTACTGATGATGAGAGTCCAGAAGAAGTGAAGAACTTCCTTGAACAGTTGAACTCAACACAGTTCAAAGAGATTGAAAAGTTCTTTAGTACTATGCCCAAACTTTCTCACACCATTGATGTGAAGAACCCAAATACAAAGAAGAAAAGTAAAGTAACTTTGGAGGGACTGTCAAGTTTTTTCGCATAGGCATGGCACATATGGATATGCTGTCATACTATAAATTGAATTTTGCCTTGATGCAGTACCATAAATATTCATTAACTGAGATTGAAAATATGATACCCTGGGAAAGGGAGATCTACACTATGCTTTTGGAACAACATCTTAAAGATGAAGAAGAAAAAGCAAAAGCTGCTAGGGCAAAACGTTAATGAATGAAATTCCTGAGGGTTTAGAAGATCTACTAAATGAAATCAGAGGTGGTGGTAAGACTGCTACTGGTGCTCCTACGCCCAAAAGGAAATCAAAAGAAAAATTAGTCACAGAACAGATTGATCCAAGAGTTCTCAGACTCATAGGTCAAGAGGATGTAAGTGACCTTGATTATGATACATATAAAACTCTTCTCAAAGAGAAGATGATGGCTGGTAGGATGTCTGGTAGTCAGATGCCTACTGAGGAAGTTGAATTACTCACAGATGAATTCA
>CEVU01050253.1_pt1 | contig 16919 bp, 29 predicted proteins | sample 427081 | NCBI WGS metagenome assembly CEVU01 (sample SAMEA2623868, study PRJEB7988) | marine metagenome | biome: marine biome (ENVO:00000447); feature: deep chlorophyll maximum layer (ENVO:xxxxxxxx); material: "saline water (ENVO:00002010), including plankton (ENVO:xxxxxxxx)" | depth 80 m | reverse complement strand
GTATCGAATTGGGTATGTTCACGAAACGATTTAAAGTCCTTGGGACGCTGTGTGACGAATTGTCTCCTATGTTCTATATCCATAAGAGTGCCGTCTACATCAAAAATTATATCTGCCATAATTATATCCCGAAAAAAATTCTGTGTGGCAATCCTGTACTGGGCAAAATCTTTTTTTAGCAATGTACTAGGGGGGATGCCAGATGCCCTTGTAAGGGCGACCACCTCGATCCCAAAGCATAGGCCGCTTCGAGCTGGGTGGTGCTCCCCTAACCGTGGGGGAGCGGCGGGTGTATTAGGTCACCACACCGTTAGCAGCGAACTGCCCTGTCCATTCACGCATCTTTGCCGGCTTGCAATTTCGCTACTGGACTCTCCTTTTAGTTGTCTCTCCGCCTTTTGATGGGGCTGCGTCCCCCCTGCCTTGGTCAATGCGGAGCGTGGTCATGCCACCTTTCACATTGGCCCCGTGATTCATATCCGACCCCGATAGCACTCTTTCTGAACCTCAATCACGGTGAGATGGTGCGGTTTAACTGGGGTTTAATCTATTGTCAACTCAATGGTCTCTCCTCATCTCAATTACTTAGTGATCATGACACAGTACGAACCAGATGTCAAGGATTATTTTACTTTATTATTCCCTTATATATCAATGACTTAGCAGCAGCCATTACTCTTCTTAAAGGGAACACCCTATTATACACATTAGATAAGCACTTGTCAAGCATTATTTTCGTTTTATGTGAAAAAAGATCAGAGCCACTCCTGCCACTGTGTCCATAGAGGGCGCCTTTCGCTTGACAATTGCCACTGCCTATGGTATGATCTCTTTAAATCGCGTCTGGGAGCGGCAGCGGTGTCTGATTTTTTAGTCGGGCAGCGGCGCTCACTCCTGCCCTCACGCGGATTTACATCACCACTATTTCCCACTTTTCCCCCCTCTCAGTTCAAGCACAGAACTTCTTCTCCCTGCCTGTCTGATTGTCTTATTACTATGTCGTTTATTCCTTTTTGTCTCAGAGCGACTCAGACTGTTTACGATGTTTACCTTTACACCATGTTTTTTAGGCATAATGGTCACCATCTCCCCTGTACTTTCCTATAAGATATCCAATAATAAATGCTAATGCTATCTGTATGAAGCACTCAAACACCATACTGTTTCTCCTTATGTCGTTGTGTTTACTGTCTGACACCAACCAAATATACAATCTGGTGTTGGCATCCCTTTTGCTAACCAATAACCTAAAGCAATGAAGAATACTCTTTCTAAGAATCCTATCATAATTTCACTGCCAGTAGTGTTAAGATAGCGACTTGTACTATAATAACGATTAATAATTCGATTCCTAATATTGTGTGATACCATATCCATCTTGTCTTATATGCGTTCTCTAGTGTTAAGTCATTCGGGTCTGCTTCTCTAACCCCACTGATACCTTTATTTGGGTTTCCCCATAGAGTTTCTTTAATTCGTTTCCATGCCATATTTTTCCTCAAGTACTTTCATTATTCTATTCAACCATTTTTTCTGCACTTCTTTACTGGGATGTACTTTTAATTCTTCACTTGGTGTGCCACACTCAAAATGCGAATACTCCTGTAATCCACCTTTCTCTACCAAATCATTTTCATAGAAGTGCCATGTACCCCAATCGACTAGCTCAAACCAGTGTTTTGTATTAGGGTACAATCTATCAATTCTTTTGTTATGCATATCGGATTTTAATTCCTGTTCATCCAATCCCGCTTTTCTTAATCTGTTGCTAAATGCTGTTCTCAGTCTTGTATATAACCATCCTGTCGTGCTGACTATATCCTTCTTCCAAAAACTCTCTTCACTCTCGAAATCTTTACTGCCTAGGTCATGGAAAATACTCTGCCATGTCATGTTTAACAGCGGAATTCTTTTTGCCTCACACAGCGCTTGTACAGTAATCATGGCCCTCAGAGTGCTTACATACGCTTCCTCTGGACTCCAGATATCTCTAAAATAGTTCTCCAATTTAGCGTCCAGCGCGTTTACTTCGTAATTCCATATACCATATCCGCCCCCTACGATGAGCCAGTTAGATGTTGGATGTTTCTCATGGACTTTATCTGTTAGAATATAGTTGCTAAATCCTGTCTTGTCCCTATGAAATTTCTGCCATAATTCTTGCCAGTCTGGGTAATCGGATGTGAGCAAGAACTCTTTTCTCCATGGCGATGACCACATGACAGCGACCATTGTGTTTTCACTCGTGACTTCGGGTTTGCTTAATTCGTAGCATATCCTGTCACAGATAATCTGATTCCCACTTGCCATCTCAGCGGTGTTAATTACATTATCGTATTTCTGGTCTAACTGATTTGCCCAAGAAAGAGTTTCTTCTACTTGGTGTGCTGTAAATGAGCAACCACCAGTGATTAGCGTTCTTGGTAATCTAGGTTTGCCGTAGTCTCTATCTTTTGCCGCCATTGTATACTGTAGCGTGTCCTTTGTCAAGTAAATATTCGTTTAATGATTTGTCTGCGAAATTCGTTACGCTCCAAATCTCCCCCAAAATCCTACCAAACTTACCCTTGGCATCATACTGCTTACATACCAATTTAGCATATGACCCTTCATTGATAAAGTTTTTACAGAAGTCTTTTGCCGCCAGTCCTAGTTTTTTCTCTTCTAAGTCTCGCGTTCTACTCTCTGGTGCGTTGATGCCAGCAAGGCGTACTCTCTGGTCATTTAACCATACACCAAAGCCTAGGTCTATGTCCACATCAACCGTGTCGCCATCTACCCAGCGTTGTATCACTACATTATATTCATACATGTTGTTTCCTCCAATCAAAAATTAAACCGTCCCCTGTATCATGTATTATTTTATAGACGATTTTTCCGTTTTCTCTTCCCGCCTCTACCAGTTTCGGTTTGGGCGAATCCTTTACTGTCGCATGATTAAAATGAGCGTTGTATAACTCGCTGTGCATCTCAGATAATTGAGAATACTCTATCAAAATGTCTTCGCGTTGTTCGTGTTTACGGCGAATACTTACTGGCGGTGCATCTCCATTCTTCATCTCATAGTCCATTTCCCATGTAAAGTGATGGTCTTTGAGCATAACTTGGTATTGTCTTATACTAGGACTTCTCTTCGTCACCATTTTCCAACTGTTCCATCCAGCGGGTTAGTCGATTGAAGTTTTTTCCTAGTGTGATATCAGTCCAATCATATCCTTTTTTATCTGCAAGAAATTCTCGCATGAGTATCATCGTAGCTTGCGCTGATGTTGCGGTTCCTTTACGAAACCCCATGTGATATGAAATGTATAAACCGATACCGAGCAGAATTCCTGCCAGTTCTAATCCTATCATTTTATCCCCTTTGTTTTTTAAATTCCTCTAATAGAAATTTTCGTGCCTTAGTCACATATTCCTCATACGAAAGAAGCGGTTCATTATACGCCTCCCTCTCAGAACAGTTTTGGTGAAATAACTCGTGACAGAATGATTCAAACTCTGCGCCTGAATCGTGGTCAACTTCCTTGAGTAATTGCGTCATAGATTTGCTCCCAGTTTTTGACTACAGTAGCATTACCTTCATAGTTTAGGTTATGCCCATGTTCAATCAGATATCCTTTGAATCCGACTTTCATACCAACTTCAACATTGATATACTTATCTTCAATCCAAGGGCATCCCTCGTATTTATTCGCCAATTCTAATAGGATTTCGTCCTTGTCAGCACCACATTCTAAATAGTGATACTCAACAAATGTATCCTCACCAAATAACTTTTTAAGGTTTTGTGTTCTTAACTCTTGAGCATATGGGTCACTGTGTAGACTAGTGACTGCCACGAATCGATATCCGTGTTTCTCTGCCAACAACTTCATATAGTGTTGTGCATCTCTCAGAGGCGGTAGAAATCCGATAGCGGCAGAACTGTTGAACTGTCCTGTTAATCGCTGACCTTCAGCGACTGTAACTCCAAATCTATCAGAAACTTTATACTTGAGTTTGTGGTCTTCACCAACTGGATTCATCCCATTGTGGGCCATCCATTGTGTGAAAGAGAATTCCCAATCAAGGCAAACCCCATCACAGTCTGTTAGAATTATTTTTTCTTTGTTTACCTTAACCATTACCATCCGCTCGTTGCATGTACATAGTTGTCTGGGCAATTGTACTCACCACAATAACATTGACCTCCGTCATGGTCAATCTCATCGTCAAACTGTTCACAGTACCCATCGACATGGGCCTGTTGTCCCTCATCCAACTGTTCATAGGTAGTGCCTTTGGGCGCACCTAACTTCTCAATCAACTGTTCCATAGTCACGGTCAATTCTGTTTCTACTAATCCTGTCATATTTTATACTCCACTTAACTTAATTGCGTATTGATACATTTCCATGGCACCTTCTTGAGTCTTAAAACCATACTCATCAGCAAAGTCCATAGAAGAAGAACCCATCACCCTGTCGGCGAGTCCTTGTTTCGCAATAATCAAAGCACACTCTTCAAGTGTACCACCAAAAATCTTAGTGTCACAAATCGTTGTAAACTCTAAACCACCATTCTTCGCACCAACAAAATCTATCATATTTTTTCTCTCACTTTTAATTAATTACATAGTGATCATGACAGATATGGGAGCAAAAGTCAAGCGTTTCGGCGATAAAAGCGCCTTTGTAAGTCATTGATATACAAGGAAAAAGCAAAATAATTCAACTTTTTTTACTCCTCATTTGGTCTGTATTTGTCGTAATATCGTCCCCATTGCCATTCTTGGGGTATTTCACCGTCAGCGCGTATCAAATGGGATTTTCCAGTAGGTTCTACTGCCCATCTCATCTTGGGGCGAGCATATGCCTTCTGTCGTATTAGTTCTATGGTATGTGCTTTGTGTTGTCTCCCATACATGGGATTGAATTCACCCCTCCGCGTACCTGTCATCGTTTGTGATATCTTCGCCCTATGCGCTTCTGACAGTCCCCTAGAATTGGGGTTACTTTGACCCAGTTTAGCCTGTTTTATGCGTTCTCGACCCTCTGGCGTGTGCCAAGCGGTACGGTCTCTGCACCTATCGACTATTGGTAAGTCTTGTGGGTTTTGGGTGATTGCGTATTCTCTAATCTGTTCTATATTAGAGAACTTAATTATCATCTCGCGTGGTTTTGGTACTTCCTGTAGACTCTTTTCATCTACTATCCAAAACTCATTCTTCCATCCGCCACATTTAAATAAAAAGAATCTAGTCGCTCGTTCCATCTTCCTTTAAAAAACTCAGTGTCGATTGCGGATGTGGTTCAAGTGTATCTAGTGCTTCTAGTTTATCCTTGTATTCAGCAATCTTGCCAAGTTCGTCCTCAATGGTTTTCATTATATCTGGGTGTTCAGCAACTCCCACGCCATTCTGCATTAGAACTTGTACATTTATTTTATGTCGTTCTATATTGCTCTCGAAATAGTGTTTCAGAGATAGTGTTAATTGCGGTGTGAAATCTGGCATTACTTTTCCTTTTTCTTGCGTGGAGCTCTTTTCTTTTTGGGTTTATTGTATTCAGTAATCCCAAGCGGCTCCATGAGTTTTTCTAATTTAGGATACAAATCTAATAGTTTACCATCCTTCACGGCAGTTAATACTTTTGCCTCTTCTGGATGGATACCCTCAAGAATCTGTAACCAATTCATTTCCTGCTTCCATGGCGGAAGATTTTTCATATTAGAATTTGGGTCTGTGAATTGTTTAATCCTACGCCACTCCAATTGGATAGATGTAGCACCCAATCCATCTGGCGTACCTTCTTCTAATTTGGTAGTTTCGGGCATGCCGTCTGGCAATCCCCAATCAGCCTTATCAGCACCAATACCTAGTCTAACTATTGGCACCAATGTTTGATTGGTTTGACCCCATTGTTTTAAGCGAGTCACTTGCTCGTCTATGGTATCAACTTCAAATACGAAATTGAACCCTTCATTCATTTGTCTAAATTTTTGCATAATTACCTCATTTAAAATTCTTCAATCACTTCAACAAGTCTATCAAGACTGTAGTTCATGAAGTATTTATACATGTCCTCAGTTGACTTATTCAGTTGTTTCTCATACTGAAATATTACTTGTTCTTTTATTTCAGTGGGTGTCTGCGATAAATCTACCATTGTTTTATTTCTGATATACGCAGCTGCCATTTCTCCAGTTACCCATTCTTCTGGTTTAGTGGATTTCCACTCAGCGACCAATGTTTTTCGTATAGGTCTCTGTCTTATACCCTCAACGAATGAATCATCCTCACTAAGAATATTAGGAACACCATCACCCTTGTCTCCGCGTATGATATGTTCCCTCAGTATTTGTTCAGCGGATTCTTTAATCTTCACGAACCTTTTCTTCAGTGGTGAAAACTGGGCGACATTATCCCACTTCTGCAACTGTTGGAAGTCATGGTCACCAGACACAATAAGAAATGGTCTAGGGGATTCAAATAAACCTTCCTGTACCAAATCATTTGTCTGACTCCATTCTGCCAGTGTACCAATTACATCATCTGCCTCAGCACCATCCACATCAATTACTGGATATGGCATGTGTTGTTGTAGTTCCTGTTTGACTAGTGAAAGACCCTCAAAGATAGATGACCAATCGTATCCACTATCTTCTCGCGTTTTCTTGCGACTTGCCTTGTATTGTGGGAACACTTTTCTGCGCCAATATCTCCTATTGTCACAGGCAATTACTAGGTCACCATACTCTTCACCATACTTTGTTTTATAACTCCGTAAAGTATTGAGTATCATGTGGCGAACCAAATCTATATTAATATCACCATCTTTAGAACCATTGAGTTCTGCCATGAGATTGCTGATACTAATTTGATTATAATCAATCAATATCATTGTCTTGTTCTCCCCATACAAATCCAAGGTCTTTATAGTAGACCCCCCTTTGACGATTGATATTACCGTCTTTGTCGTATGATGGAACAATACATTCCCAGACTACTTTTCTGTTCTGGTTTTCACCACAAAAATTTGATAACCATACACCATGTCTAAGATATGTCTCCATCTGTCGGATGTAACCTTTTACTGATTCTAGTTTAGCAATAGCACCCTTTTGATTTGCCCTTATCTCTTGGTTGAGAGATGGTATCAAATCTTTATTGTATTTAATCCAACCCTTTACTTTCTCATATGATAACCAATCATCATCGGGTTTTGCTAATACATCTGGATGTACATGCTTCAATTTTGGTGGGTTCTTTTTTAACCTCACCTCTCGTGCTTTTGCTAACCTTTCGACAGCAGCAGCTTTCTGTTCCTCAGTCATAGGTTTTCTACGCCTACGCATCGGTTTGTTAGAACGAAAATCGTCCTTAGTTATTCTCTTTGCCATTATTGGACTCCTTGTGTATCATAGCTATATATGATAACACAAGTCTAGTCCAAGTGTCAAGCGTTTTTTACGCTAAAGCGCCAACAAGAGTCTTTTGTGGTACTCCAACTGCGATTTCTCCAATCTGGTCTACCAATAAAGTCCTCCATTGCTGTTTTTCTGTATCGAAAACAGTTAAATGCGTTTCTTTCACTGGTGCTGGATTAGTCACCTCTGGAATCATACTAGGTTTTAATGTAGCAAATACATCTCTTGCCGTACCATCTTTCTTGGTATAGGCAATTTTAGCTTCACTCTCTACTAGCATTTCAACTAGTTGGTCTCGGTTTAATTTAGTCATAATATATTTCTCCTTTGTATTTCACTAAACATTCTTTCCGCGATTACTGTATGACACACCTCATTGGGATGTCCTCTGGGCATCTCTCCGATATACATGTCATTCATGCCCTCGCGTGGGCATTCTCTGGTTACTTTTGAAAAGTAATTCCTGTATGGGTGACCATCAAACCAATTAGCGGTGGCCACCGTCTTAAATAGATTGCTGAATTTTGTATGCATGTTTGACCGTTTTATATAATCAAACCATACCTTTACCTTTTCTGGGTCTGCGTCTTGTGGTATAATGTAATTGAAGAACTTGTTAACTGAAACATCAACTGGCATCTCTTCGACTTGACTTAACTCATCTCGTATGAACTGACATATAGTAAACCCCTCTAGCATATCTACAATTAGGTGTGGCATATTATATGACTCAAATAAATGATGTAGATATAGAATATGTCTAAGATAGTCAAAATAACAGTGTATCTGGTCATTGATTAGGAAATATCCTGTAATCTCATCTGCCATGTCAACATAGTGATTTTCATCAACTACCTTACCATTTTCTATACCCTTATCAACCCTATCATTCATAAAACTTTGCAACTGGTGTTGTTCGCCCCAATTCCAATGACTATATTCTTCGTACTGCCCACCATAATCAGAACTGCCGTATATACCACCACCAGCCCAATCGTGGAAATTTCTTACCTTATTGCTTGGTCTCCACTTTTTTACAAAATCATAACTGATAGGTATCTGAAATCGACTTGGTTCTGTCATCTGTATGACAGCAGCGTATGGTTGATTCGGGTTATCTAATAGATAATCTTGTGTACTTCTCCATATACGCCAATTAGAACCACCACCTCTAGCCAGATTAATGGCTTTCATATCAAATTTAGAGGCAAGTTTACTTGACCATCTATTATTATCTCTATAATTAGTGTCGCAATGTTGATACTCAAACCCAGACTTGTGTGTCTTGGTTGTTTCGCCAAGTTCTGCGCCAAGAGTTATAGAACATCCATTCGTCAAAAGAGTGGGCATGTGGTAAGTTTCCTTATAATACTTTGTCGATACTAAGTCGTATTGTTCTTCCTCCAGAAGCATAATCTGGTAAAACCTCGTATTTGTTATTCATTAAATCATCAACTGAAATCATAACATAGACAGTAGGGTTTGCATAAACCCCGAACTTAAAATTAATAGTATTAACATCATCAATTGCTCTTGCATCAAAGTCTTTTCCCTTTTTAAATTCGCCTATGTATTCCAAAGCGGTATCCCATTGGATACCATTAAAATTCCCAGATGTCCAGTAACTTAATTTGGTCTTATATCTAGGTACTCTAATTTTATCTGTTTCTGTGTACTCAGTATACACGAAAAGAGACCCATTGTCAAGCAAAATTTGGTCTTGATAGCGGATTCCATGTGTAGAATATTCACCAGAATTCACATATTGATACCTGTTGTAGTCAAAATCAATACCTTCATCGAATTCATAATGGTAAATGGACACATCCTTGTATCCAAATTCCACTCCTATCCCCGATTCTGGTTGTAGGTCTGGATTATCAGAAACCCACGCATCACCGAACTGCTCATATAAATTGGGCAGTCTGTAACTATTTGCAATTGAAAATCTGAATTCTCCCTGTTGCAGGCCAATTCTTCCAATATTTTGACCTTCCTCATATCTGTATCCAATACCAAAAAAATCATTTTGCCAGTTATAGTATATCGCTTGGGTGTCTCTATCTCTATTGTCGTATTTTTCCTCTTGTAAAGTCACTCCAAGTTCATGTTGTGTATCTTTATAGGCAACAATATTTCCGTATAACCTTTCAGACTCCATACCATATCCAGTATTGTGTTCTGCTTCGTTAGATGTATATCCAAAAGTGAACCATTCATTTCTCAATGATACTGTGGTCTTCTCACCCTTAGTATTACACATCCAATCTTCCCATTCACTAGGTGGCATCATATACCAACACTGGTCATAATCGTAACTGTAATTTACATTTTCAATATTTAGTTTTCCATATGCATTTGCATAGGCAAACTTTGTTGTGGTGTTTTCATACCAATCCAACTCATTGTTATATGTCATAGCAGAACCAGTAGTACCATTGTAGTGAGCAAGTTGTACTCCTACCTCTTGTTGTTCATTGAACCATTCATAACTAGCTACTATTTTAGATAAGTCTTCACCACCCTCTACTGTAAGATTTCTCTCAAAGTTATCCTCTATGAGTACTACACCAGCCATAGAACCACTACCATACTTGGCACTATTAGGCCCAGATATAGTTCTTATGTTTTGATGTGCTGGTAAATCGTTACCAAAATCGTACCACCCAGAACTGGGGTCATTGACAGGCACGCCGTTTTTGTATACTGCGGTATGTTTCGTATCAGTACCATTTAATTGTATACCATGAAATCCACCCAAACCACCAGCAATATCTCTTTTTGTGTATAGAATACCTTCTAAAAGATTTGTGTCGTACATTGGGTCTGAATATCCATTATATATTTTGGCACCGACCACGATAGTTTCTTCTATTTCTTCTGCATAGGCGCCGAAACTTAGCATCGCCAATGCAATCATGATTATATTTTTCACTTTACTCCATGTTTTTTCGTTTATCAATCAACCATTCCAATTTTCTTTTATCGTGTTCTGGAAGGTTGTCCACCCCAGAGCTAGTCCCATACTTATCCTTGACCCAATCCGCCATTTCTGGTAAATCATCGCTAGGCATACCCGATGGTTCTTCCTCTGGTATTATCTGCTCTTCAACTACTGTTTCGTCAACTGACATTGGTGTTATGAGTTCCCCTTGCCTTTCCTTAAAACTAAGGTTGGCTGCAAGTACTAACATAATCGCCAATGGGTCAAATACAAACACTAGCAATAGAATAAGAATAGTAACGGCATTATCTACCGCACCAGCACCACTGTTACCATAGAGCAACTGGGCAACATACTTAATTGGGCCTACTTCTTTTTCTATGTCCCTTACAATAGATTGTTTATCAAACAACTCAATGTTATAATCATCAATCTTTATATACGCACTATCAATTCTGCCTTGTATAGTGTCAATTTGTTCATCTCTGGATGCTTGGTCATCAGCACCCTGTTCTCTTAATCTGTTTATTTCTCTATCCGCACCATCAATAGTACTCTGTACCGAATCCCGATATCCTTTTATGTTATTACGATATCCAGCAATCTGTGTCTCTGCGTATCCTCTCAGTTCACCCATTTCAAGGGCAATCCTATCCCTCTCTGGTTTCTGTGTCTCTCTAATTTCTATACCCTTCGCTACATTATCTTCCCTAGTGAATACGCCACCAGTGGTGCCTTGTTCTGTATATGATTTTACTATATCATCAAGAGCATCTAACTCTGATTGTTTCTTACTTAAATCAGACTCCAGTGATTCTCGTATCTTTGCGATTTGATTTTCTGCGTACTGGACATCATCCTGTATTCTGTCCCATGCCGTGTTTCTTATTTCCTCTTGTTGTTTGATACTCTCTGACACATCCAGAACACCACCTTTCTGGATACGGTCTATTTGTTCTTCTGCTGTGGTTATTCTTACCTGTTCTCGTTGTACTAGGTCTTGTATCCTCTCGACTTGTGCCACTGCGTCACCAGTAGAAGCTGATTGGTCTAGGTGTGCTTTAGATAGGAATCCAAAAATGCCAACGGATGTAATAATTGATAATATAACAACAGCAGCCACCATGTATGTCTTCATTAAAAATTGTGTCTTGTTCCAATACTGATACACCCATGACGCTGTAACTAATTTTGCAATTTCTAACACCGCACCCATAGCAAATATAGACTGTGGTAGTCCACTAAAAATTGCCATCAACCCAACAATAGAAAAGTAAGCGGCAACTACCGATACTGCTAATGCTGAGAATAATAATCCTATCAATAATCCCATTCTTTTACTATCTCCTTAAACTTATCTGGCATAAGAACTGGTTTGTTCTTTCTCATAATGTGATATAAAGTCAACTCATGGTCTATTACAGACGATGGTTGGTTTCCCTTATATACTCTACCACTGCCCCTAGATATAAAATTACCCCTTGGTAAATAAGTTTCCAAATCTTCAAAAGGTATTATACCAGTAACTTTAGCCCAATCAATATTATGCATGTAAGGCAAAGCGTGATATGGGTCTATACCCATGCCAGAATTTTCAGCTGAGTACCACCTAGTGATAGGGTTCCTCAGAATAATATATTTTTCTTTCTCTAATTCATTCCAGAAATCATATGTTCTGGTATTAGTTTCGCGTGTCTTTTTAGACCGCCGTATCATAGCAGTAGAACCACACCTACCCATTATTCCAAATGCGTGTTTACTAGTCTCCAGTACTAACACTGTGGTGACCATTCTATTGGTTCAAAATCTTTTAAATAACTCATTCTTAGTCTTATATGAATCATATCGTTCAAACAGTTTTCGTCTTTGCGTTGTTGCCATTGTAACAAGAATTCCTGTATCTTGGCAGGAGCTCTGGTATTATACTCGACAATGGTTTCTTTGGTTAGTTCACCTTCATACTCTTTTACTATATTAGAGCTACCATAATATTTTTCATACAACTTTTCGGTCTTGCATGAGTAACCTATGTAGTATCTCCCATCTGGAAAGTATGTACAATAAACTCTATGAGTCTTCGGTACTTTCTTTCGGGATGATTTTCGTTTTCTTTTCGTTCCATTCATAACCATCTGGTAATTCCTCACTTATGGAACTACTATTTATGGTGTTTTCAGAACCCCATAATCTCTCCCACGCCTCTTCCTTCGGCACAGTTTTAATCTTTGGTTTCTTATTGTTAAAATTTATTGGTTTTTTTATTTTTGCCATGTTACGCACTAGGTAGGAATATCCATACCTCTCCTGTTATTAACCATATTAAAAATATGAATGGTGATGTTATTACTATGATTCCGATAATTTCAACCAGCAATCGTTTCCAAAAAGGCAAAGTATCTTGCCATTCTCTGTATGGTTCCATTTTGTCATATAACCATTTACTTAATTTTCCCATTTAAACACTCCCTATTTTGCCATTCGATATCGTAATTGTCCACCGACATATCGATTTTCCCATTTAAATACCCCCATCCACATATTTCTTTTTGATTGTGTGAAGAACTTATCCTGTTCAAAAAATCCATCCATTTCATTATAGTCCCACAACTGTTCTAATTTCAATGGTGTTGTTTGTATTCCATCAATCCAATCTTCTTTTACGACAGCACTCCTCCTTTTTATGGGGTATTTTATTTCTTTATCTGCGTAGGCATTACCAAATGTATTATATTCTTCATAGTCAACTGTTACTCCAGCGGAGTGTCTAATACTATGAGCAGTTTCTAATATTAATATCTTTGGTCGAGAATGATTAATAATTAATTCTATTAAATGCCAAGGACTGTGCAAATGATATAATAATCCCATGCACACCACAACATCATATGGTTCTGTAAAATGGTCAGCAGCATAAAAATCATTAGCAGTACCCCTAAAATCTGGTTTGCCAGAAGACTCTGGGTCTACTGTGTATATTGAATTTGGATTACACCTACCAATAACATTAGTTATTTTACTATTCAAAGCACCAAGTTCTAATACAGATTGATTTTCTACTCTACCACTAAAAACATTCTTTTCTAAAAAGTCTAAGTAATTCATAATATACACGCCACTGGGGACTCATGTTCAAATCTTACCATAATCTTTGGGTTCCATCTAGCACAATTAAGTACAATAAGTTGTTTATTATATTTTGTAACATATTCATCAACTGCTTTGATTGTTCCTTTGAAGTTCAATTCATAATCAGCTATAAAAAGGTAAGGTATATTTTTACAGTGAGATTCTAGGAACCTCATTAATGGTTGATATTTATGGTCTCCATCATAAAATAAAGCTGTTGCCTTAAATGGTGGTTCGTAATCTTCAATTTCCAGTTCTGTACCCAACCATGTTTTTTCCCATGTTATATTATCCCACTTTTCTATATTTTTTTTAAATAACTTCAAGTGTAGTTCTTCATCCATTGTGAATTTTTTCATGTATTCACGAATCTTTGGAGTTGGCCCAAGTGCTTCCATACCTCTAAACATATCAACACAATGTATGTTCCATTGTTTCTTCGCGGATTTAAACTCTCTAGCAAAAGCAATAGCAGATGCACCCAAAAAACTACCTATCTCCAATAAATTCCCTTGTTTGGGCAAATCCTTTACTATCTGTCTAAAGTCCCATTCTGGGCCCATAGTAGGAATGTCTTCAAACTTTTCCACGATACTTTCTTTCAATACCTCTGTATACTATAAGTTTCCACCATGGCATAAACCTAGGCATTTTCTTTAGTGTATACTCCCATAGAACACCATCTACATCTTGATAGACACAATGATATCCTCTCCATCTTCTACTTTCAACTGGAATGACTTTACCTTTAAACCCCTCCAATATCCATCTCTTTACAGAGTAGTACCAGCAATTAGAATGTGGTATGAATGCTATGATAGGTAGTAATAAAAACCATAGAAAAATCATCCATAATGTAGTAAGTTTCTTCATTCATTTTCCTCTATAGGTTCACAATTAACTTCATGCCAAGGAACAGTATTACCCCATATAAAAAATCCAGTTACAAGTGCTACTATACCACCTGTTGCAGCTGAACCAGAGATAACTCCAGCACCTACTCCTGATACAGAACCTATGAGAAGATATCCACTTGTAGGACAATATTCGTCACCGTATCCATTACCTCTTTTTAAATCTAGATGTGGATTAGAAGCACAACCACTCGACAATAAAAATAATGTTAAAAGTTTTTTCACAACAATCCCATGCGCCATAAACCAAAGTTCCAAAAATATCTTGACCCTTTCTTATTGTAATGTTTGGGGTCTAGGTTATCTATATTTTCTAACAACCGTCTTGAAAAAGGTATAGACTTCTCAAATACTTTCTCCCCTTGATTCAACCCTTGAGTCTGGGCCATCTGTACTTGTATCTTTTGTAAGTCTGAAAACTGAGCAGTACACAAATAAAAATCACCACCCTCATTTAGATAATTGGGGGCATCTTTGATTGCACGGCATATTATATCTGCACCTGTTTCGTCTGCGGTTGGTACTCCATTTGGAAACCAACCTGTCATTTCTGCAACTCTCCTGTCTACACCAGATACATCACATGATATGATATCAAATTTCTCATCAATGTTTTCAAACAAATCACTCTGTACAACTTTTACTTTGTCTTGAACATTATTAGTAGCAGAATTAATCATTGTGTAGTAACAGTGTTTATCATACACATCAACAGCAGTCACCGATTCAGCACCATTTTTAGCGTAGTATATGGCAAGTGGGCCAATACCACACCCAAGGTCTAATACCTTCTTGCCTTCCACCGGCACATTAATTGCTGTGTACTTTGTTATTGTTGTTGGTGTAAAACAACTTTCATCATGTTTCAACTCGTACCCATAAAATTCTACTTCCATTATTTCTCCTACATATTGAAAACTGGGATTCCAGATTTCTTTAAAAACTTAATTCCTTCCTGTGACCTGTATTCTTTTTCGTAATAAACTGAAACTATACCAGACTGATATATCAATTTAGAACATTCCAAACATGGTGCGTGTGTAGTATACAACACCGAACCCTCAGCACTCTCTGTAGACCTAGCAACCTTAGCAATTGCATTTGTCTCCGCGTGTAAGACTTCTGGTTTAGTAACCAACTCCACGATGTTTCCTGTCAATGCACCTCGTTTAGCATATTCACAATCATTGTCCCATCCAGAAGGTGTACCGTTATATCCTATCGAAATAATCCTACCTTCTCTAACCAAAATCGCACCAACTTTTAGTCTTCTTGCTGGTGACAATTTAGCATATACTTTAGCAGTCTGCATATGCGCTTTGTCAAACTTATCCATTACCAATCCTCTAATACTTCCTCTTTATCCCAATCTTCTTGTTCTAATTCTTCTTCAAGTTCTAACCTAGAACCACAAAATGTACAATATGTCACGCGATAATGCGACACTGACATATCATGTTTAATCCTGTAAACTGCATCACAACTTTCACATTCTATTATCTTTGAAGGGTCTGACATTATTGTGCCGCTGTTCCCCAAACATCATCCCACTTACCTTGAAGCGCCCCCCTAGCGTAGTCTGTTGCTCTATTTTCAAAGAAGTTTGTATGTGTCGGTGCGTTAATCATTTCCTCAACCCACAGTAGCGGATTGCGTTTTACTTTGAATATTCCTCTCATACCTAAACTAATAAGTCTCCTGTCTGCAATGTATCGAATGTATGTTTTAACATCTTCTGGTTTTAGATTCTCCATCGGGCCCATAGCAAATGCAAGGTCAATAAACTTTTCCTCTAGTTCCACCATGTTCTCGGCAATAGTATATATTTCTTTCTTGAGAGAATCTTTCCATAGTGACCTGTTCTCCTCTATGTATGTCCTAAACAACTTAATCATAGACTCAGCGTGCATAGTTTCATCTACAATAGACCATGTAACAATCTGACCCATACCTTTCATTTTACCGTGGCGTGGGAAGTTCAACAACATGATAAATGAAGAGAACAATTGCATACCCTCAGTAAATGCACTAAAGGCGGCGATGTTTGTAGCAACACTTTCTTTTGTTCCATTTGCTTTTGATAAGTCCATGAAGTACTCATGTTTATCTGCCATTGCTTGATACTCCAAGAACTCACTGTATGTACTCTCGGGCATCCCAAGGGTTTCTATTAAGTGTGAGTAGGCGGCAACATGTAATGCTTCTCTAGCGGCAAATCCAGACAACATCATTCGTACCTCTGGTTGTGGAAAATATGGTAGGTAATTAGTTACATACCCATCTGCCACATCTATATCACCTTGTGTAAAAAATCGAAATATATTCGTAAGAAATGATTTCTCATTAGTTGTCAATCGTTCTTTCCAATCCTTGACATCTTCTGCCATAGGAACCTCTGTGTGCAACCAATGAGATTGCTCGTGTTTTAACCATGCATCATAAGCCCAAGGGTAGTTAAATGGTTTAAAATATTCTCTTTTACTTGTTAAATCTTGTTTAAGGGCCATCAATTCTCTCCGATATCTTTT
>CEVU01012912.1_pt1 | contig 17052 bp, 24 predicted proteins | sample 427081 | NCBI WGS metagenome assembly CEVU01 (sample SAMEA2623868, study PRJEB7988) | marine metagenome | biome: marine biome (ENVO:00000447); feature: deep chlorophyll maximum layer (ENVO:xxxxxxxx); material: "saline water (ENVO:00002010), including plankton (ENVO:xxxxxxxx)" | depth 80 m | reverse complement strand
TATTCAAAGTGTAAACTGAATACCAAATGATCTACCAAATTGTCTAAAAGGTGTATGTAATATTTGCCAGTCCTTGTTCCATTTGTTGTTACATTTAACCAACTTAATTTTGGTCTTGCATATTCTAAAAGTTCTAAAAATTTTGGATGCACACAAGGTTCTCCTCCAGTAAAACTAATTCTTACTTTTGTTCTCAAGTCAGGCATTGAACTTATCAAATCATCAACTGCATTTTTTAAAATTTTTATGTCTGTGTGCTTACTAAAATTATCGTGTATCTCTGCAGGACAATATGTACAATCATAATTGCATCTTTTTCCAAGGTTCCATTCTACTTTTACACTCTCCTGTACGTGCTTATATAGGTGTTCAACTCTAAACATAATTTGCAAACTCCGGATTTATCTTTTCAAAAGGTCCTTGGTTTCTTGTTTCATCTAATTTCCTATTAAAGTCTACGCAGTCGTCCCAATATTGGTGTAGGTCTTTTGCCTGTAAAAAATTAATATTGTCTTGTATTTGTCTTAAAGTAATTTTTTCCAGTACAGGATGTTTTTGTATTATAGGATAGTCTTTTACTTTATCTTTCATTGCTTCTAATTTTACAACCACTGCTTGTTTTAACTTTTCCGGGAGAACTTGCGCCGACAATGCCCGAGGATAATTTACTCTATGACTGTAAAACACAATCTCCATATCTTTTAAAAAGTAATCAATGACTTTGTCTATCTGTAAAATATTATTTGCTTGAACTGTGAACGCACCTACAATACGACTTACTGAGGGTATTTTTTTCATTTCTTTTATATTGTGTTCAACGTCTGCAAATTTTCCGTTACCTCTAATGTATTCGTATGTGTCATGCAAACCATCTATACTAACGTTTACTGCAACACTTTTAAACTTGGGCCAATACTCATGCACTGTTCTGCCACCCTTTATACCTAAGGTTGTACCGTTGGTTGCATATTTTATTTCAATATTTTTTCCATTCTTGGATAATAAGTCTAATATTTTATAGTGCGAAGGATCCATTAATGGTTCACCACCTGCAAATTCTACACGTTTGAAATAAGGCAATAGTTTTTCCAAGTTTTCCCAGAAATGTAATTTGTCTTCGAACAATCCTACGTATGGTGCTTTCTCCAATCCTAAATTTTTCACTGCGTCTACAAGATAGTTTCCTTCTTTTTCATAGTGTGATACAATGCTTTTCCAATCTTTCCATTGTGTACTGTCTAAAGGATTACACATTCTACACTTTAAATTACAAAGATTATTAATCTTAATCTCCATTGTGGGCAATTCAAATGGCATACTGTAATCAGCACTTAAACTGTCTAAAGCATTCGGATACAAATTAATCCTAGATTCTGGCGAAGAGTCTGTGATGTGTCTTTGTCTTAAACTTTGTACGCCTTGGTCTTCTAGGTCAAAGCAAGGTTGACACACATCAGGTCTCTCACCATTTAGTACCTGTCTTCTAACTTCTTTCATTGCATCTGAGTTCCATGCTTCTTCTAAACTCATATCTTTAATATTGCCAATAGGAAGACTACGGCAACACACTTTAATTGCTCCGTCCTCTCTAGTTGCTAATCCAGTAAATGGATGCATACAAAAAGTTTTACTCTTTGTCACTGTTCGCTACTCCCCATTCTCGTTCTTTACACCAAAAACATTTACCACACGTTGGCACGGGCGACCCTGGCACATACGTCTTATAGTCTAAGTCTCCAAAGACATCAGGGTATATGTTAGCGTCACCTTCACAACTTCTAGTAAGATCAAATAGGTCCATTATGCCTAATTTTTTGTATTGAGCAACTATCCAATCTTTCTTTACGTATGTGAATGGGTGACAAGCATAGCCGCCCATGTGTGGTTTGATGAGTCTATCAAGTGTCTTATCACCTAAAGAGTCTATAAAGACATCTCTGTCTGCTAGACGTTCATCAAATTCTTTGTCCGGGTTTTGTGTTACACCACAATACCAAGCATCTAATTTTTCTGTGTGTGCCACGTATTCTGCGTGGGACCTTAATTCTATTTGATTTCCGCTTTTTAATTTTCCGTATTCGTCAACGATGTTTGGACCTTTTGAACCCCATTCTAAATCTGGAGCAATAAAATTTTCGTGTCTTTTAAATTCTATATTTGGAAATGATTTGACCAACCAATTGTAAACATCTAAACTATTTTGTTTTTGCCAAGGTCTAGTTTTCCAACATCTAATATTTGTTATGATGTGTACCTTTGTAAGCCATAAATTTTGTGTGATTATACTGCATAATAAAACAGACATCAATGCACTGTCTAAACCACCACTTACACTAATACCAATTCTTTTCCATTGATCAGATAAAGGAAATATAACTCCGTTTATCTCATGGAGAATCTTTTGATACAGACTATTTTGATATACGTTTTTTATAACATTGTTAGACATAATTTGGACATTAATATTTATCGTGTTTATATACGCATATTATTTTTTCCGATAAGTACGTTATGCTCACAGTAGTTGGTACCAAAATAAATTACAAAGAAATCTACGATTTGGTAAAAAATTTACCCACAGGTAAAAATGTTTTAACCAAACCTAGAGGCGACTTCTTTTATGATCCACATATCTTGGATGAACAATACAAGGGTACCGAAATAGAAAAAGTTTTAGACCTTATACCTATGCACGGCGAAGCAAGAGTTATTGTAATGGAACCAGGACAAAGTTATTCTGCCCATGCTGATGTAGATGATAGATGGCATTTAACTTTGGATGCTGACGAAAGTTACCTTGTAGATTTAAAAAATCAAAAGATGTACAAATTAGTTGCAGATGGTACACTATATCTAATGGATTCGGGAAGATTACACACCGCAAGTAACTATGGATACAAACCACGATATCAACTGGTTATACGTAAAAGATTAAAAGGTAGAATACTAGACAACCCAGTGTACTTTAATTTAACTTTGATTGACCCTCCATACAATGCAAGATATCTATTTGATAAAAGTTTTTCAATACTTTTGAATAGATTAGAAAAAGAAGAGAAAATAACTAATTTTAAAAAAATAAGTGACAAAGAAATTGAATTTGTAATTGAAAGTGAACAAATTACTAGAATTAAAGAACTGCAACGTTCTTGTGGATTCAAATTTGAGATTAGAAATGCATAAATGGAAAAATTTTTACAAATTTAAAGAAGGTCTCGCTGTGACGAATTTGCTTTACGAACCTCTTGTAAGCAAAGACAAAAAAATTTTTTGTATGAACTGGAACAAAAATCAGTATCATGATAATGAATTCATGACGGAAGAACTATACAACTTTTGGTTTAATCAAGAATGCAAATACCTGTTGCATTTAAGCAACAAAAAATATATTCCTGAAATATTGCTCATGGACACAAAAAAACGTGTCATTGAATTTAGATGGTATGACAAAAATTTAAATGTGATGATAGAAAACAACACAATCAACAAAGTAAAGAACTGGCAGAAGAAGATAAAAGAGATAAAAGATGATTTAGAGAAGGATAACATATTCAAAATTAATATGTACCCACACACTTTCTTTTTTGATGACGAAGGCAACGCACACATAATGGATCTGTATGGTTGCACGGACAAGCATAGTAGATATCTGGACACAAAGTTCTTGAAACCTTTAATACGTGGCACAAGATTCGATAAATTTATAATGAATGAAAGATTAGATACACATAAACTATATCAAGAAACAATAAAAACCAATTATGCAGAGTGGCCTGGAGATTTTTTAAATGCTTAAATTTGTTGGAAATTGCAATAACATAATTGATTGGAATAAAATAATTGCGGGACTAGAAGATCAGACACCTGCTTATGTAGGTCCTAGACATGATGTAGGACAAGAAGTTCCTGGTGTAGAAGAAGTTGCAGGACAATTAAGAGATGCCGGATATAAAATGAAGCATGAAGGTGGAAATGCTAGTTGGGAAATGTATTTGCCCGAAGTTAATTTTGATAAGCAGGTAGTTGAACAGTTTATTGACTTTGTAGGAATGGAAAAGTATACAAATGCCTGGATTAGCATGGTAAAACCTGGTGACGTTGCTCCATGGCATTGGGATATAACAGATGATGAAAAAACTTTAAATGAAACTAAAGAATTTGAGAGGTATCATTGTCACATAAGTCCACCTAGTGACGGACACGTATTAATTGTGGATGACCATTGTTTATATAATCAAGAACAAGGCAATGTTTATAAATGGCCTAGCAGAAAATCATGGCACGCCGGTGCAAATTGTGGATTAGTTCCAAAGTATACTTTAAATGTTTGGGGATAAAATGAAAATATTAATGACAGGACATACTTCACCTATGGGTAAAGAACTATACGCCCATCTAGTAAAGGAACATGAAGTTATAGGAGTCAGTAGAGAGTCAGGATACGATCTTACAAAACAAGAAGATGTAGAAAAGGTTACTGATATGGCTTTAGATTCAGATATCTTTATAAACCTTGCACACGTCAGTTCAGCACAATCGCAAATGCTATTGATGATCAATAATAAATGGAACAAAGAAAGCCGATTGTTCCTTACAATTAGTTTTGGTTCACTGGCAACAAAATTAGACAACGACATTCTACGTGCCGTAAACATAGACAGGCAGTATCTAGCGGATAAGCATAAACTAGATGCAGTCAACAACAGTCTAGCAAATCAAAAACCTTTTGGCGAACAGTGTCAATTCACTTTGGTGCGTGTTTTAAACTATGGTGAAAAGACAGGATCAAGAGAAGGCGAACCAACTTGCAACGTAGACGATATTATTAGGACTGTTGATTATATTATTAGTGAACCTATGTATGTAGGTGTTTTAGATATTAGACGTTTTTAATTCCCATAACTTCACGTAAGTTCTTTTTAAAACCTTTACCATTATTTGAATCCATTAGTGCAATTATGATGCATATGGGTAATGCCGTCAGATAAAATAATGGAATAATTGTATAGTTGATAATAAACCTCATTTGGAAACTTTCATACCACGTGGTAATCCACCGTGTGGTCTTCCGTCCCAAGGATTAAATTTATCTCCATTAACATCTGTATAATGATAGAACACTTGGGCACAGGCTACTCCGTGGAAAGGTTCTCTCCAATGTTCTATATCGCAACCTTTGTATATCATAGCATCACCTGGTTCAAGGTCTACTGCTATTTCGCCTTCATGATTCTTTAACCATATGCTCCATGGTTTGCGTGGCGATTGATTTGAATCGTCCCAATCCAAGCACACTGTCGCTGATATCTCGCAACTAGGTCTATCTGTGTGTCTTTCTAATGTGGCTTTGTTTGTGTACAGTCTATAATAGGAATAAGCAGGAGCAAGTTGCATACCTGTGACTATTTCAATATGTTTGCCATGCATCATCAACATACTGTCCATTAATGGATCACCGTACTGTGAATAATTTCCAGGACATTGTTTGTCTATGAAAGTGCCGTCCCATGCTTCTCTGTATTTTTCTTCGTCGTGTTGTTGTTTTAATTCACAACGTTGGGCACTTAATCTGCAATAATCGTAAAGTGTTTTACACCAATCAGGATCTATCAAACCTCTTATGACTGTGTAGGAGTCTTTGTTAAACTCTGGCATTAGAATACCATTGCGTTCGCATGATTAAAAACCATGGTATATGCAAATACTATCATTAAAATAATAAACACTTGTGGTAATCTATCTAATAAAAATTTTTTCATTTTAGTATTCCGAAATATTTTCTATGCCAAGTTGTTTACGGAACTTGTCTGTGAATACACAATCAATTCGTAATCCGTATTCTTGTTCTGCATTAACTTCTCCACCGTGCCAGTCTTGATCATTCCAGAACGAAGCATTAGAATTAATGTATACTTTGTTTTGTTTTTCAGGATCCCATATGTAGAATCCTCTTTTTGTGTTGTGTCTTATGTGTATGAATTCATTCTTGTGACCACTGTATCCTTGATTGTCTCCGTGCTTTCCATCAAGGTCTCTATGTTCAAAAGGTTTCCCGTCGTGTTCGCAATGGAAGAATATTACTCTGCCTATGCTTTCTATGATGCCCGTGTTTACTAATTCTTTAATCCAAGCAACTAATCCTGGAAAATATTTTGCTTCTTCTGTTAAATTTCTTTCAGTATTCCTTTGATCCCAATCTCCTTCTTCCCAAAGGAAATAATAAATGTAAGGATCCTTTGCACCCAACACAGACTTAAGATATCTTGTGAATTGATTGCGTGTTTTGTAATCTTTTATATTTGCGTACAAGTCGTCACCGTTTTTTCGTATTGGATCACTTTCTGGTAGTGCTTTGTATTCTTCCAAAGCCATATAAATTGGTTTCCAATTTAATTGGTAACTCATATCTTTTGTATCGAATCCAGGTGACATCCAAGTTCCTTCTTTGGCATATTCTCTTGCCAAAGCAAAGCCTCTACAAATTTCTGGATGTAAATTCCTAAAACCTTCTATATCTATGTGTTCGTCTAGTGCTATGTACGGTTGACCGCCAATTCCTCTGATCATACAACTATTTACTTTTAAATACAACACAAAGAAAATATTATGGCATTTCAGTTAATACGTTACTCAGACAATTTGGATTTGACCGAATTCTACAAAACAGCAGAACAAAAAGGGTTTGTCAACAACAGTACCAAAAAAATGTTGGTGGATTCACTGTCCAATGAAGATAGATATATGGTTTGGTTGTTATCATACAAAGGTAAAATTATAGGATCAACTGCGGCTCACAGTTTTCCAGAAATGGGTCCAGACAGTTATAGGATCGCTTGTAGGATATGTACGTTCACAGATGAATTGCCTAAAGAATATCAAATGGTGAGAACACGTGAAACAATTAAAACACACCAAACTACCACGCAACAATTTTTCCAAGTGGCTGGAATTTGTTGGGCAGGGTTTGGAAAAAACTATTATGTGACTACAAATGAAAATGCGGAAGGCACACAAAGGCTAGTGCATTCTATTGTAGCACCTACACTTGAAAGCACAGGTGTCTATACAAAAATTAAAGAACTAGATTACAGAGGCACACGTCAAACTGTATGGCGTGTCAATGCAGATGTATATTTTAAACAATTATATGATGTAAAACAATGGCCCCAAATTATAAATGACATTCACAGATTTTAAATATTACTGGAACAACGTACCGGGAAAAGGATTGTGTAGAAACAATTTAATTTATACTAGCCTGATAAATCATTCTAAAAGTGAATTTTGTATGTGGTTCAAACACGACTCAGAATATCACAAAGGACACGAGCAGGTTGTAGACCAATCTTTAATGGAGTCTAAATATGCAAGGGAAAAGGATTTTCTTTTATCACTTGATGTTGATCATAAAGATCTCATTCCTGAAATAACAAGAATAGATCCAGACCACCAAGCAATCTATTTTAAAATACAAGGCGTGGATTTTTGGGAAGAGAGTCATGGAAAGACTTATGAAGATGTGTTGCCCGATTGGCAAGAACAGATGTTATACATATTTGAAAAACATAAAAAACTTGGAATATACAAATACAGTTTACACCCTAGCAGTTATTGGGTGGTTGATCAGAAACTTAAAAATATAAATTATTTTTTCGCATATCATAACACAGAACCACAAATCACAGTAAAAGATCATTTAAGCCACATATCAATTGAACGTCAAAGTGAACTAATGCCACAGATGGAAAAATTAGGCATTGAAGCAGATAAGACATATCCATTCGATAAACTTCAAATACTATGTTTAGAAAGTTTTAGAAATGTGTATCCAGATTCATTTATAGATAAGGCGATTTCAATTTATAAGTAATAGTATGGAAGATACAAAAACAACCAGTTTGTGCCACATATGTTATAGGCATTGCGTCGCTGAAAGGGTGACTATGCCAGATGGTGTTTATCTAAAAAAGACCTGTGTAGAGCATGGCGAATCAACACATCTTTTGGAAACTGATATTAATTTTTATAATCAATTAGAATATGACAAGTCGGGATACAGCATACCGCAAGGTGTAATGATAGAAGTCACTGACAAATGTAATTTAAATTGTCCACATTGTTATCATGGTCCAGACAACAAAACAATAGACAAGCCTATAGAACAAATACTATGGCAGATAGAAAATAGATTTGATGCCAGTGCTGGTGCTGTGATACTAGCAGGTGCAGAACCAACTGTAAGAAAAGACCTACCAGAACTTATAAGCAGAACAAAAGTTCTATTAAAAGAATTGAAAAGACCTGAAGATGTTTGTATCCTAACGAATGGTGTAAAGTTGGCAGATAGGAAATGGACAAAACAGATAGCGGAAGCAGGTACAACTATGGTAATGATTGGAATGAATCACCATTCTTATCAAGGAGAGAAAGTGCATAAGAAACAATTACAGGCTATTGAAAATTGTAACGCCGAAGGTATTTTTGTTTATTATGTTGGATACACTTTAGAACATATAGATCATATGGAAGAAGTATTGGAAGAAATACAAAGTTTAGGCAATCGTGCATGGCAATATAGAATTAGAGCAGGTTCGGATATAGGAAGATCACCAGATGAGCCACAGTTCTTTTTAAGTGATCACGTGAAATTAATTAAAAGTATTTGCGATAAAAAAGGTTGGACCTGGGAAAAGAAACCTGCGGATGATAATTTATATCATTACATGGTAAACATAAATGGAATACCACACAGAATTATACAATGGAGTGATCCTAAAACAATAGACATGGAACAGTTGCAGTGTGGTCCATGGTGCGACTTTGTGCCTGGCAAACCTGTAACAAATTTCTTACACCAAATAATGCTACGAGATGGTAACGTCAACAAAGGACAACCTTTGCACGACACAGTGCCACCTAAGTATCTTTTCAAACCTGAGGATATGGATTATGAAGTTACTGAATGGACTTGGAAGAGTTGGGAAGAATCAAAAGTAAAACAAAGTTCTATTGTTTAAATCTATAATCTAATTTAGAAGCATCAACTGTAACACTTTGGAAATACATAGTTTCACACAATAACATATCAGCGATCCATTTAGAAACTGCATCGGGATCCATTTTCTCTCCTTCGAAGTCTTCTCCTAGGCGTGTATCTGTCATACCTAAAATTACATTTAATATGTGTGGACCATATTTTTGTATACGGTCTTCTATCATTTTGTTCTGTTCTCTTTTGTTTTGACCGTATCTTTCCATATCTGCATTTATATCTTTGTAATTGTAACAGGCTTTAGAACTTATGTTCAATATCTTTTTATCTTTGTTGCCGTCCCATGCCTGTATCACTTCTTCTAATAGTTTTGTTTGTCCTGAATATTCTGACCATGCATTGTTAACAAATACGTCGACGTTGTCCAAACCATCTAATATTTGTTCTCTACCTTCAACGGTATTGATGTCATACCCTGTTGAAAGGCTGTAACCTTCTACATTGTGTCCTAAAGATTTAAAATATTCGTAAAGGCTCCTGCCAAGTCCCCTGGCGTGTCCCGTTATTCGGATGTTCATTGTGAGTTATTAGATTAAGTTGCTCCAAGCACCGTTTTCGTAGCCTTGGAATTTGTTTGTCGTTGTGTTGTACACAATCATTCCGTTTGCGGCTGTTAGAGCATTTATGGCTGTCTGATCCATTCTGCCTAACAATACTTCAGAAGCAAATTGACCATTACCGTTTACTTCTAATTTTTTAGTTGGATTAGTTACATTAATTCCGAAATTACCGTCTTTGTCTAGTACAACAAATTTTAATGTGCTACCATTGTCTGGAGTAGTTGCAATAATTAATTGTCCTGGTACAGCACCACTTGACACTGTTGCATCTGGATCAACACTTGCACTGATCACACTTGATAATTTGTATTGTGAACCATCATATCCGTAGTGTGAATAAGAAAACATAATATCATCTGCCGCAACTGCTGTTGGTGTTACTATTGAACCTTTTGATGTGTATGCTTCTAATGAGTTGTGTGTTGTCGCGTTTGAATCATCTGAATAAATTTGTATTGCCATGTTGTTTGCATGGTCAGTTGAGTTAATTCTAAGACCTACACCGTTCGCTGAACTTGTAGTACCGAATATTACTTGTGAACCTGATTGTAATTGTACAACGTTTCCGTCAAGTGCAATAACACCGTTTGTCATGTAGTCTGAATCACCATCAACTCTTAATGATGAATCGCTACCAAATAATGAACCTTTAACATCTCCAGTTACTGGACCTGTATGTGTTCCTGCTGTGTTACCTGTAACGTTACCAACGACAGCACCAGTTAAGTTTGCTGTCACTGTTCCTGCGTTTGCATTTACAACTACTGTTGAATTGTTTGATGTAATATTACCTGTGAATGAAGCCGCTTCTATTTCACCTGTTGCAACAATACCGTTGAAGTAACCTGTTCTCCAAGCGGCAGTGGTTGTTCCTAAATCTCTTGTGTTTGTAGCATCTGGCGTGATGTTTGATGGTACACTCAAATATTGTGCTGATAATGTTGTGTCTACTTGATTACCACCTACTGTTGAACCGTCTCCAACAAATAGTTTTTTGGTGTCTGTAGTGAAGATAAGTTCACCTGCTAAAGGTGTGATACCTTGTCTTTGTGCGTCTGTACCTCTTCTAATCTGTAATGCCATTTAAGTAATGCTCCTAATGTATGTAGTATTTATTCTACTTATATAATTGCTGGAGTCTTTATTTTCGCTTTTTAAGGAACGTTTTAGTGCGTTTTGTTATGTCTGCTTTAACTTTATTCGTATCGAGCCTAAAATCAACGTTTTTGATATCATCCCCATAGGTTTTGAATAGATCGCCTATGGTTTTTTCCAGTTCTTTGTTGGTCATCTTTTGTCTGTTTGGTTTAAGCCTAATCTCCCAGTTTTTGCCATCTTTAAATGATACTTTAATAGACAGCAAATACTCTACAGGGATAGACTCAATAGATAAGTCGCCGAATACTTCCGGCCAATGTTGCACCACTTCCCTAGGCAATTTCTTTTTCGTAAATTTGACCACGACAGACACTAGACTTACTTAGACTTTTTTGCTGGTGATAACGCCTCTGCTTCTTTACGAAGTTTTGCCGCTTCTTTATAAAAACGATCTGCGTTACTTCTCATCTGACCTGCTAGTTGTTCATCACTCAAAGGTTGGTTAGGCGTATTTCTTGACGTCTGTGATTGTGCCACAACAGTAGCCTGATCTGGTTGTACTGCTAGGTCATCAATTGCCACACCTTTTTGTTCTGCGATGATTTTATTCAACTCATCCAACTGTACTGAATCAGTAGGTGTAGGTGTCATCATAACTGTGTCCGTTGGAACTTTCTGCATAAACCCACCTGTGTGGAATTTAATCAACATACTTTGTCCATCTGGAGTTAAGTTTCTACCTAATACTTCATGTAATTCAAAAGCAGTTTGACCTGCGTTAGATTCGATAACTTTCATTAAGGCATCGTGATCTAATGGATCAATTTTTGACGTTTGAATAACAACCGCTGATTTACTGTCACCTGGAACAGTTCTGTAGACAACGGCAACTTTTTCGTTGCTACCTTTCATTTGCCCTACGTGTTTTATTTCAGCCATTATTTTTTCTCCGCTTCTTTTTTGTCACCTTCTGCAGGGACCTTGGCATCCTTTTGAGATTTTTCTACAATCTTCAAAAAGCCATCTAGTTTATTGAAAGTGGTTCCTACTGCCGCCATCTCGTTGGCTTTGAAGGCTCCACGTTGACTCGCCACATCTATTATTGACCTAATCACAGTCAAGTCTTGAACAGTCAATTCTGCTCCAGCGCCGGCTTGTGCCTTTGCTTCTGCAGGTGCTTGTCCTGTAACTTCTGCGGGTGTAGGAGATGTAACCGTCTTTGTATTGTTTGTATCTGACATTTTAAAATGCTCCTTTATATTTGTATATACAAAGGTATTTACTGACGTTGTATGTAAGGACAACTAAGATTGAATATAGACAGTTCTTTTGAGTTTTCGAATGCTACCAAAAAATAATTTTTTATTAAGCCGTGATTATCGACATCGAGATGTTTACCAATATAATATCTACCTTTTAGGTTTTCCAAAATCCATTTTTCCATGTGTTCACTTGTTTCGGTATGATCAAAATTTATTTTGAGCATTTGAAGACCGTCAGGTTTTTTGGTTATCTTTCTACATTCGAAAAAGTTAAGTGGATTTGGTTCTTTAGTTTTTGAAAACATTATCCATCATAGTGCACCGTTGTACCAAAAGGTGCTTCCATATTTTTATCATGATGGTCATTAATTAAGAACAAAGTATCACAGTATGAATCGTCTCCCCAACTCTCCCAAGGATAACCATCTGTGAACATTATAAATTTCTTAGGTTGTATGTCATTCTCTTTCATGTATTCAAAATTAGCATCGAAGTCAGTACCACCGCCACCTTGTATTTCATAACTTTGTAAATCACCTTCGTGCGGAGTAATATCTTGTTCATTGTGTATCTCAGTATCAAAACACCATATTTTAATTTTGAAATCTCTGTATTGATCCATAATACCTTGCACCTCACCTAGGAAGTCTCTTGTTTGTTCTTCCCTAATAGAACCTGAAGTGTCTATTGCTATACAAAGGTCTATTGTTTGTTCATTCAATGTACCTGGTAATATAACACCTGAATGCCAACCTTTCCTGCTAGGTCTTGCCCAACTGTAATCATTTTTAAGCACACTATCAATCTGTTGCTGAAGTAATTCTCTCCAGTTCATTTTAGGTTCAGTGAACTGATTAATAATTCTTTTAATTGCCTCAGGTAAGTTTTCTTTACCTGCCGCTTGAGCAGATTGTATCATGCTTTCTTTTATTTCATCTTTAATCTTATCCATCTCCGCTTTAGTGTATGTAGGTTGCGAGCCACCTTTTTTATCTTTGTCCTTGCCTTTACCTGCACCAGCACCTTGTTCTTTCTCCCAATCAATGTGCTCATCTAAAAGTTTACCTAATTTCTCCATAGCCTTTTTACCTTTTTTGTATATGTCATCATATACTGCTTCTGAAGACCAACCACTGTATTTGTAGTCTTGGAATATCTGTATGTCTTTAGGTTTCTCTCCAATGTTCTGATCCATTAAAGTATTGTTCACAATATAATCACAAGCGATGTTATGTAATTGTGGTTCTCTGTCTTCTCTTCTTTTCATATGATCAAATACACAATGAAGAATTTCATGTGCAATAACGAATTCAATTTCTTTAGTATTCATCTTGTTGAAGAATTCAGTGTTGTAGTATAAATGTCTTCCATCAGTTGCGGCAGTTGGACACCAGTCATCACATTCTTTAATGATTAGTCTAGTTGCCATATTGCCAAAGAAAGGATGTCTTAAAAGCAATCCAACTCTGGCTACAATAATTTTATCTAATACTTCTGCTCTCATACTTTCTAATTGTGCAGGAGTAAGTTCTACTGGTTGTTCTGTTTGTTCTATAATATCTGTTGTCATGTTCATAATTCCTATTAGTGTAGGGCACCCTAAGATGCCCTACTTAACACCTTAGTTAGTACTCTGTGCGGCAGTAATATACTTGCCGTATTTTTCGTGGAACTCATCGAAGCATTTGACTGCATCAGGATCAATAGGTAATTGATACTGAGTTAATGCCATCTTGATACCCATAACAACAAGTTCTGTATCAAAATTATCCATCATAAATCTAAGAAACTTGCTGACCTTGTCATTAAATTTCTTATCTTTTTTATCGTTTGCTTCTTTTAGTTCATAACATAGCGAAACCGTAAGGGAGTACATTGCTGATATTTCTTTCGATTTCATTTCTGTTATTTTGCCTTCCAATATCTCGGAAGGATTAGGTAGTTCTGATGCTACCTTTCTATGAGCCATGAACTTAACTGCAAGTCCTTCGCCCACTGCACCACTGACTAAATCAGTAACGGTGTTCTCATCTAAATCATCTGAAAGCAATTCACTTACAAATGACCAAGATCTCGGAGTAGCAAATGACCTACTTGGAGACTTTGGATCAAAGTCATATAAGTCCTTTTTGCTAAAAGTCAAATAACCAACAACATCTTTGTGAATGTTGTGTTCAACTGCCCACTCAAACCAGTCATCAAATTCTGGCTTCATTTCTAAGTGGATAAATCTGTTAGCCAACGGAGCAGGCATTCTATATACAACACCTTTGTCTGCTTCTCTATTACCAGCCGCACAAATTAATACGTTATCTGGCAATTCATATTGACCAACTTTTCTGTTTAATATAAGTTGATAAGCCGCCGCCTGCACACTAGGTGCCGCGGAGTTCATTTCATCTAAAAACAAAACAATATTTTTGTGCTTCTTCGCTTCTGCTTTTGTTGGCAATTCCGAAGGTTGTGCCCAAACCATATTATTTTCTTTTGAGTTGAAATATGGAATACCTTTAATATCTGTAGGCTCCCATAAACTTAATCTAATATCAATCACGTGTGCATCGATATTCTTTGCAATTTGGTGGATCACTTCCGATTTACCTATTCCAGGGCCTCCCCATACAAAGATAGGTCTTTTAATCTTCAGTGCGTGTAAGATAGACGCTTTACACTTATTTGGCGATAATTGCCTAGTGCTTAAAGCATCTACTTCTGGTGAACTTTTTCTTCTTGGCATTTTTTGTACTCCTATTAGTTTGTTGTTATAGTTTAATAATATATTCTAGTACCAAAAAAGTCAACCAGAAAGATAGGGTAAAAACGTCAGTGATTATGCGGGTCATTTGCCCTGTGGATAACTATTCTTGCGTTTCTAGGCGGGATAGTGCTTTATTCAAACCATATTTCCTAATATCTCCCGAAAATAGCATTAGTTCCATTGCTTTCTTTTCATTGGTCACTATTACGCCATCATCTGCTAGATAGTATGGAGTGTCTAAATATTTGTCTAAAAATATGATTACTTGAGTGGTAAGGTTGAAGTCATTGGGAAAAGGCACATCATAAGTTTGAAGTTGTAGTTTTTCCTTAATGAATGTTATACCTTCATCTGTCAATCTCAATCCACCAAAGTTTTTGGATCTACTGTTCTTCCACCACATTGGCATATACTCCTTAAGAGTATTTTCACCAATTGCTATATTGGCATTTTTTAAGAAGATTTTAGTATAGGTTTCTTTCCAGTTCATTTTTCACTTACAGTTTCACCTTGGGTTAATTTAACCACCGTGAATTCTGTAGTGTTGAATAGTGTATTCAATTTCTTCGCTAGATTAAATGCGTGTCCAGGGTTGGAAAAACTAACCTTTTTGTATTTAGGTCCTGGGTAGTTGTTAAGCAAATTTGCACTTTTAAGATTAAACGGTTTGCCCTTATAGAACACTGCCCAAATTCCTTCAGCCGCTAGGATCTGCTCAGACTTGTAGTCTTTCTTATTTGTGTACTCTAAAAGTACTGTTGGTTTAGGTCGACTCATAATTTTGCAAATATATGAGTATTTATCGAATTTATGGATGTGTTATAGTTTACCGCCGTCTACTTGAACGTTTACAGTTTCATCTTTCTTTGCTTCTGCGGTATTATTATGGGCCATTAAAGCCTCATAATCCCCCGCTAGACGGGCCAGTACTGTGGCTAGGGTATATGTGATATGCTTGGCTGTATTGATGTCTATACGCACTTCTTTTTGATTACCCATGTCAGCACCTTTAACTTGCTCGATGAATCTTTGTAAACTTGCGGTGTTAAGTGGTTCTTTTGTTTGCATTTGCCAACTCCGTTTTCATTTCTAAAATAGTTCTAAATGGTCCTTTGAATGGATACCTTTCCAGTGTAAGTAATTTAGGACAGTAACTTCTAACCCATCCTTTTTCAAATTTGATTATGTAATAACCTGCACAATACAGGCTTTTGGATTTTTTACTTTTGTTAAACAGTGGCAGTTTACGTTTTACATCAAATACCATGTTGTAAGGAACGAACTTGCTAGGGTAATCATAAACATCATTTTTCTCTGACTCAACAGGTCCTGGTGCTGATAAACTTGTACCCCACATCCAATCACCTGTAAAACTTTTTTGGAGTGCGTCCACGTTGTCAAATATTCTTGTTCCTGATTCACAACTAAACATAAAACGTCTGTCTTCTTGTTTACATATAGTTCCAACTTTCTTACCGTCCGATTCTAGTATCCAGAATCTATTTTCTAATATAGGCTTTGCGTATAGTTTGTTTGTCATGCCGTTACCTCTTCTTTAACATATTTTGCGTTTAATGGTTCTGCATAACTTTGAGGATAATCAGCGATCCTTTGTAAATCCCATTTGGCACAAAATTTAATAAGTTTTAATCCTACTTGTTCTATTGCTTTAGTTTCTGCACTTCCCACTGTTTCTTTTATAATAGTTTTGATTTCATCTGGCTGTGCTGACAAATCACATAGTGTAACATTTCTTTGATAATCATCTATTACTCTATGTTCGAATCCTTCATGATCTACCCAACGTTGCAACATCATATTATTCCAACTATAACCTTTTGAATTCCTATCTTCGAATGCTTCTGTTAGACCAACTTTAGTTTTCGTACCTTTTGTACGCACACCTGGATATGCTGAAAACACATTGTCAGCAGTATCACCTCTCATACATTTTTCAAATAATAACCATTGTGGATTAGGAGCAGGTCTTTCTTCTCCTGTTTTCTTGTCTTTAACTCTGTTGCCTTTGTCGTCAAAGTATCCTTCGTGTGTGATTGTAATCTCTTGAACACCATTATATTGTGCAACATTTGGAGCAATCAATTGAGCAAAGTCACCATCTGTGCTTATAATAAAGTGATTGTCGTTAGGATGTGCTTGTACCCAACCTGCAATTAAGTCATCTGCTTCTAGTTGCTTATTTTGTAGAACTGTGCAATTAGTCTTCTGGTCTATGAAGTCTTTGAAGTTATCGAAAGTTTCCCAAAACACTTCGTCCTCTTCAACCTCTTTCTCTGTTCTGGCATCTCTAACGTTCTTTCT
>CEVU01071552.1_pt1 | contig 17704 bp, 15 predicted proteins | sample 427081 | NCBI WGS metagenome assembly CEVU01 (sample SAMEA2623868, study PRJEB7988) | marine metagenome | biome: marine biome (ENVO:00000447); feature: deep chlorophyll maximum layer (ENVO:xxxxxxxx); material: "saline water (ENVO:00002010), including plankton (ENVO:xxxxxxxx)" | depth 80 m | reverse complement strand
GATGGTGAAACAGGAGGGTGAGACCCTCATCCAACATTGTAGTCATGCTGGAGGAGAACGTCAACCCCATTGTGCTGCCATAGCATCGGCAATACCTTGGAATGTGGTAGAACGTAGTTTCCATCTGTCTTTTGACGGAGGTAGATAATGTAGACGTTGGCGTACTTTGTTAGGTAATCCTGACACATCTACGTAGTCTGTAGGTTCTAGCTTGGGTAAACCACGCAGCCATAGCCCAGTCTTTTTCTGTTCTGAATGTCCGAACATGTACGGCTGGACATACTGGCTGGCCTTGCCTAGCTTGGAACGTGATGACAACGCACCAACAGGATTCTCTATACATAGCTTGACACCTGTGGCATCATGCAAGTCCCAGATACGCTCAACAAACCGTATAGCTGCAGGTTGTCGGCCATCTTTGACCTTCTCAGCCCATCGAGCTGCACCGCTGACGCTAAGGTGCGTACATGGTGGATGGGCTATGATGAGATCCCAGTCATAAACATTGTGCGGGTATATGAGATCGAACATATTGCCTTGGTAATGTTTACCGTCAGGTCTGTCCGATGGCAGGAAGTCACAGGATGTAGCATCATGGCCACGCTTGGTAAATGCGTCACGTACTACACCGCTGTACTCACATGCTACGAGTACTTTCATGGGCGTGATGATTGAGAATTAACAGTGTGGATGTTTGTGGCGTAGTCGCCTGTATTCTAAGTATTGGATAGCTCTACGCACATCGTCTGGGAGTACGTGAGAGTCCTTTGACGGTATCGAAATACCATCGCTCGACTTCTTGGCTGGGGAATTGGTAGTGTCTGTCATGTAAATCTGTAAGAACGGATAAGAGTACGGGATCATTGACGGCATCACACATGATGCTGTGATCAGTCATGACGGAATCGTCAAGGAATGGCATGAGAGTTAATTGTTTAGACATTGTGAATACGTTTGTGTGTCACCCATGTTATAGCTTGGATGTCAGCGGCTGTAAAGGATTCATTAAGTTCCTCATTGATAAAGCTAGTCGCATCAACATAATCATCCTTGATTTGTTGGCGTAACTTCTTACCAATGTTAGGCACTTGCTTCATAGTTAGACGTTGACCGAACCAGACACTATAGGCGTGACCGTCAATACATACGTCATTGAGAGCTGAGTTAGTGATGCAGTTGAAGAACTCGATGATTTTAGGGCCGTTGAGAATCTCAACTATTGAATGACCCCATCTTAGGATGTCAAGTGCTTTCTCTTGCATTTTCGTGTAGGTACAAACCTTCACGGCCAGGATGTCCTCATCTGTACCGCCTGCGGCCCAACATTTGATGATGGCCTCAGCGTCTATGATGTTACGCTCCCAGCGATTGTTTGGCGATAATGCAGCGATGACACCTGCAGCAACTTCGGGACGTAGACCGTACTTGTTAGCAATACGGCAACTGATTTGGAAAGCTGATGCATACCAGTCACAACCGAGCTGTACTTCTTGCGATGTAGCTAGTGTAAACTTGGCGACTATCTCTCTTGCATTAACGCTCAACTGAGCGTATGTCATGAGTAGTAATAAACCTCCTTGATGTTTGACTTGATTTAAATCTAGCAAATCATTTTTATTTGTCAAGTATCAATTTATTTGTCTTTAAGTTTTGACTGATTGAGTGACTTGATTAATAAGTTTGTGATTTGTTCGATGACCTAACAATATCAACTATCAATGGCACTGTCAACCATAAAACTAAAAGATGAGTATAAATACTTAGTCAGTCCTTTTTACATATATATAGAGTAATTCGATTCGGGCCAATGATAGTGAATTTTTATTTATAGCTATGGTCTACAATGTGACGGTGAGAGAATTGGCATATGACAATCTAATAACTGTAACTGTGGAATATGTAACATTGCTTAACATTCTGAAATCTTTATATATAACCTATTAAAACTTATAAACAAATAGTGTCAAGACTTTAGTCATAGACAGATGTCTGGCCATTTACATAAAGTAATATAGCCCCGCAATCATCCCCGCTAACACAGTTCAAAGTGTTGTCAATATGATTGTGAGCATACCAGCAAAAATAAAAAGTCCCCGCAAGATAGGTATAAATACTCTTGACAGTACGTCAGTACTAGCGGGGCATGAGGGGGGTCACCGCAAATCGCATAGCGGTATATCCCTACAAACAATTTTGTCAAAATTTAAGGAGACATCTTTTCCCCTATTTCTGTGCCACACATATCCTGCAAGGCTGAGAGGAGCAGCCACACGTAGTATAAGTAATACTAATAGAACTTTTTTAACATTCATTAAACTCAGAAGCCATGTTTCCTCCTATCTTACCACCTTCTCTCTGTGCTGTATTAGTAGCAAACCCAGCTAAGAACCACCCTATCATAGGAACATTAGCTAACGATGTTGTCAATCCTGTTCCTGTAGCCACTGATGTACCAATAAGCTTACCTGTAGATTCACCTTTAGCCTTTTCCTCTATACACGCAATCTGTTTTGCTGTTAGATCACCATTAGTTACAACGGTTATATCTTTTTCTCCAGCTATTCTTTGTGTTTCTTTCATTACTGTAGCTTTACTACCACCTAAAAAACCTGCTGGTTTCTTGCTAGTTTCTATTGATCCAATAATTTTAGGATCATGCATTTTATGCCTTATCTTATAGCCTTTTTTACTAGCTTCTATTTCATAAGTAGAGTATTTACTAACAGGTAGGTTAAACATAGGTAAGTTTGGTTTCTTACTTAATAAACTAATTGTATAAAAGTTAGAAACAACAAAGATAGTACCAAGTCCTGCTGATACCCCTTTTATAATATTATTATTCATCTGGTTTTCAACATACGGTTAAGTTTTTGTTTTTCTAACTCAATCTTCATTTGTTTTTGGGTTAAGGTAGGCCAGCGATCTAGTAACAAACTTCGTCTGAAGTTTTTGTACCATTTACTTCTCTTCACTCTTAACCATACTTGTTGTATTGTCATGGTTGTACTGTACGTAGGTGCTAGAGAGTAGTAGAAGGAGGTTATATATAGCACGAAAGTAATCTCGTGTTAGAAGAGGGGGAGGCTTTTAGACCTCTCACCCTCTTGACCGCTGTTTCCACCCACGAGGAGCACCACTTCCCCGTGTCTTATGTAGGGGTTAGCTTACATCCAAGTGTGTGTATGGCTTTTAGTAGATCCTCTAGCCTCTCTTCTTTGGTCTAAATCCATCCCCATAACCATATGGTTGGCTTCTGCTTGAGGATCATCCATCCAAGCCTCTAGGTGGTCTATCCACTCTTGTTGTCTTCTGTCTTTTATTTGTTCTGTTGCTGAGAGTGCTAAGGCATCTGTATACCATTTAACGCCTTGGGCGAGGGCATCGATTCTGTCATCGTGTCTAACAGCTCCTTTTTCTCGGCACATTCTGCTGATTTGGTAAGCAAGCATATATTGGAATCTATTTTCAGTCGCCTCATCCTCATTACTTTTATAATCCCATTTAATGACGGCAGGATCCACAACAAGCCTATGCTGATTAAAGACAGGTTCAAGGCTACTAATAATACGATCTTCTTTCCTGACATTTGCTCTGGTTTCCTCTATGTTGATGTGTGTTTTGGTCGTTTGACAGTGTTTTTTGAATAGCTCTGATACAATACCATCGCCAAAGTTACTCTCGATGAGCAATGTACTCGCACCATACTTCTTACACCTCTTTAATATGTTTAATAATGTATTGTCGCTGTAACCGTCTCTAGTAGCGTATACTTCGTGTAGGTATATGAATCCATTCAACTGTGATAGGAAGCATGCTACAGTCTCATCTGAGCCCCTTCCAGAGGGGTCTACGCTACAAATGGTCTCGCTATATTCTTTCCACTCTCCCTGCACCTGCATTGGCTTATAATAATAGTCCCCTGGAAGCCCCGCACACGGCAAGTCTTTGACCATGTTTTCTGGGTTAGAGCACCATATTATGTTTTCGGGTGCGTGTGTTGGATTAACAGGGTTAATTATTAGGTCTGCAAACTTTAACGGGAACTTTTCTGCGTCAGATAAGGTAGTATCTAGCATAAACTGCAACATAAAGTTACTACGCCCCATAGATGCCTCTCTTTCGAGTAGATCACCTTCTTTAAAACGTGTATCTGTAGGTTCCCATGCTAAATTATTTTTGTCTAAGTCTGCTTGTAGCTGAGGTGCTAACAATCCGTCATACATAGCAGTTTTGCGGGGGTATCTAGCTGGCCATACAAATGGTCTGTAGCTACGTTCCCTTAGCTTGTTATATACAGTGAATGTCGTCTGAGGAGTGCCGAGAAACATAATACGAGAGTCACGTTTAGGAGTAAGAATAGACTCACATTCAGTAACAAGCTGTAAAAGTTTTTCACGTTGTAGCTCCGTCATACTATTGTTTGGTACTTCTACGTCATCGAGTACCATTAGATCTGCCCTAGAACCAGTTAGCTGTCCTGTAATACCTACAGACTTAACTGAGGGGGCTTGATGCGGGGCTGCTGGCCCTACGTCAAATGATATACGTGACCATCTCTGATCATCGTTCTTAGGCTTTAGCTGTGCCATCCAAGGCACTTCTAGTATTAGTCGTTGGCAGAATATGGAGAAACTGTCAGCTCTATCTTTAGATGCCGATACAACCATGATCTTTTTATCAGGGTCGTTAAATAACGTCCAAAGAACGAAAGCAGCAGTAATCCAAGATTTACCGACACCACGAAAGGCTTGGATTTGTAGTCGTTTTGGGCCATTTTGGAGATACTCCGCTATACATAACTGTGCTCTTGTAGGAGCTGGTAAGCTAAGGTGTGTCCACACAGCAGTTAAAAAGTATCTAAAATCCTCATGAAGTTTTGATTCAATACCCATATCTGTCAATTACATAAGGGCTATACTTTGATACAGGTTTTTGTCTAGTAATTTTATAAGGTTCATTAAATAAATCTATTTCTGCATTACGTCTGTTTACTAAACCTTCAGACTCACTGTAACCTCTTGGGTCATTTTTGTCTTCTACGTTTACGTAAAGAGGAAATGCTTCCTGTATACCTTTAACATCATTTTTATTTATAGCTTTAGTCATAGTGCCAAAACCTTCTTTATCATCCATAAAGTTAGCTCCAAAATTATAACCAAAAGATACAATAGCATCTCGTTGATTAGGATTTAATTTGTCATATCCTGGCATTTGGCTAATACGACTTTCTACTTGCCCTACATAATTATTAAGTAGTTCAGTAGCACGTTCCTCTGTTATTGCAGAATCTTCCATTGTTACAGGAGTACCATCGTCATAAAACCTATTACCATAACCTATAGTTGGTAACCCAGCTTGATCTAAGTAAGGTTCTGGTCTAAATCCTTCAGATTCTTTTAAAAAATCAGTTAATCGGTTGTTTTTATTATATGTCGCAGTCGGAACTGTTGGGGTTTGTGTCATAATTTACATTAATACTCATGTCTTGTAAACCCTTCACGTCAGAAGGGATAACTTTAACACTAGGTTCATTACGCCATTCTTCACAAAAATCACATAGTTTATGGTAATCTTCAAGAGCGTCATCTACAGCTTTTCTGGCTTTGTAGTCCACGTATTGAGGTTCTACCCATAATAAAAACCACACCATAGCCCAACGTAAGGGCTTAGGTGTAGCTTGTGCTATGTCTTTGAGTTCCTGTAATAATAACTTGTTAGGGTTAAATAATTTATTCATTTAATCCAATTTAAGATTAGGTTTTCTCTAAATGGGTTTGGTGGGAAGTTATCCCTAAACCACGTTAACCAGTTGTTACTTCCTTTTTGTTGATTACATCGTCTACAGGCGGGAACACAGTTGCAAGTATTGGTATCACCTCCCAAACTTCGGGGATGTACATGGTCAATGGTAAGATCATATTCATGATGTTTTTGTCCGCAATAGATACATTCATAGTTGTTTGCCTCCTTAATAGCTTTTCTCCATAACCGTTTAGCGTCTGCTGATGTCATGACTATTAAGTTTTGTGTGTAATGTTTATAAGTAGGAAGTACTGGTGTCATTTTTTGCTTCGATTTCTAGCTCTGTTTTTAGAAGGGGATTCTCGTACTAATCTTCCTGATTTAGTGTGTGAAAAATCTTTACCCCCTTTGCCATACTCACCCGCTTTTCTACGAGCTTTATTGAGTTCAGCACGATATTGTTTGTTTTCTGGGCTTTTGTTGAGCTTTCGTTGAGCTGCATTTTTCTTCGCCCTTGACTTAGGATTATCACGGTAAAATCGTGCAGTTTTTTTTGGGTTTTTAGCTGTTTTAGGAGCCATGTTTAATTACCGATTTCTGGACTGTATCAAAATCGACACTAGGCATAATGTCGGCTAGTTGTGACAATGGTGATGTGTCAAATGCCACACCTGTAATGTCGTTCTTGTATAACCAGTCAGAAGCAGCTTTTAAGTCAGCAGTAGTGGCTTCACCACTGCGTATTCTTGCAATGAGTTCGGTTGTAACTAACTTATGTAGTTCATTAAACTCATCTTCCCCAGCTCTGCGGGGTATACGTTGAACTTTACTCAACTTTTAATCCTCGTTTAATAAATTCTACTGCCTTGTCATCAAGGTCATTATCGCTTTCTTTGGATAACTTTTCTAATAAATCAACAACAAATAATTTAAATTTGTCACTTTTTAAGAAAGTTAAAACGATTGGTTTTAGTAGTGCTAACATTTGGTTTGGGTAATAATGATTGAATAGGTACTACGTCTGAGCACATGTGTGCAACACGGGTCTCAGGTCTAAAGGTAAAACCTTTTTGTTGTAGTTCGGCACATTTAAGAGCACGTACCAGCTCATGATCTAACCTCATCTTCTCTTCTTGTCTTGCAGCAATTCTTCTGCATTGCTCTAAACCACGTTTATCAAGAGGAACCATAAAGCTAACTTGAAAACCCCAGTTCTCATTTAACTGATAACTAGATGGGTGTAGTCCATTAAGACCTTCTTTTTCAGAATATGGATTGACATGGTTTCCCATGTAAAAGGGTGAAAAAGTCATAGTCGCCCCGTTACATGAGATACCACTGCCATAATTCTGTCTTGACGAAGTTCCATTGTTCTGGAATTGCACCGCACTGTTGGTCACATTTCCCGTTGCAGCAGCTACGGGGTTGGAGTGATTTGTAACTTCTGGTTCTTCTGCTAAAACAGGACTTATTGTGAGAAGACTGATAAGGATGTAGTAGTAGTATTTATAGTCCAATCTGTTGTTGCGTCTATCTGTTCTACTAGTCCAGCAGCTCTTGTTACTACTTCCATGTTCCAAGGTTTGGTTACGTCTTTGACGGAAAATGTTGTATCTGCTGCTGTAATGTTTGAAGAAGGTTCGACATTGCTTCCAGACCAACTTTTGACTGCTGATCCAAAGGTTTGTGTTTTTTTGACTTCTTTTACAGTTTGGGTTGTTGTTGTTGTACTGTTCATACTCCCCTGGGTAAAGTTGGGGGTTATTGTGTTTGCTCTTGCGACTGCGGGTGCAAGCAGAGCTAAGAGAAGAATCCATTTCTTCATTGTTTTGGTTTAGTTGTTGTTGGTTTTGCCATTGGGCAATTTGTTGGGGTTTTGTTAGACCCGTTTTTTCCAGTCGTCAAGCCAAATGTGGCGAGTGCTCCTGTAAATACGCTGGCCACAAAAGTAATATCTGAGTTACCAGATTTCTTTACCATTGGAATATCAACGTAGTTCATCGTAATGATAAAACCAGACCAGACAACAACGCCTAGTCTGACTACTGTTCCAAGAAATTCTATCTGGTGTTCTTTATCTTCAGCTATATCTTTTACTTTACCTAAGAAACCTTTGGTTTTGGTTGTCTTATCTTCTTCCATGTTGTTTTTAATATTGGTTTCATAGCTGTAACTAACCATTTAAAAACTGCGGTAGCAGTAAGAGTGGCAGCTACAGAAATTACTGCTGTAGTTCCAGCTGTAATTAATATTTCACTTTCAGGCACAGGCATTTGGACATTAATAATGGGTATATCTACCTGCTTTATACCAGCTGTTTGATTGGTATTAGTTTCTGCTTCAGATTCAGCTATAGTTTGAGATTTAACTCCTTCTGGTGCTCTTAAATCACTAGGTGGAACTACTAAAGGAGTATACTGTGGTATTTCTCCTATAGGTAATTCAAACTCAAAGTTTGGAAAGTCATAAGCATCAGGTAAATATAGAACTGGTAGTTCCATTTAACCAGCCTCTAATGCAGCTACTTTTGTTTCTAAAGTTTCTACTTTTGTAATTAACTCTTGTATAGCTTTAGCAGATACAGTCATAAATTTTACAGGAACAAGTTGTGTTTTTCCTAGTTCGTCAGTTATTGGATCTTTACTCTGAAATGTAAAACTATTATCTAGTGTTTCGACTTCTTGTGCAATAACACCACAAGTCTCTCTTTTAGTAGTATCAAATCCACTGTCTTCTTTCCAATCAAAATCTACAAATCTTAGATTTTTAATTACTGAAGTTGCATCATATGTTGTATCAGTTATATTTTGTTTTAGTGTTGCATCAGATACGTTATAGTACACACCAAATCCACCAGAAGTTGTACCAACGTGTAGGTAATTACCTCCATGAGCAAGGTCATGTACACTATTACTAGAAGAATATACTAAACCATAACTAGTACCATTTCTATAAGTAGCATAGTCAGATACATTTGCGTGTGCTACAGCCGAAGTAACTTGTGCTCCAGTGTGAGTATGACTGGTAGCTGCATATGAGTGATTATGAGATGATCCTGCATAGGAACTGTCATGATTATGGGAAGTACCTGAGTAACCAGAGTGACTGTGACTTGTTGCAGCATAACTATGGCTATGGCTTGTTGCAGCATAACTATGGCTATGGCTTGAAGCAGCATAACTGTGAGTGTGACTCGTAGCAGCATAACTGTGACTATGGCTACTTGATGCATACGGATGACTATGAGCTGTAGCATAGTAAGAACCATGTTGACCGTCTAGTAAATCTGCATCTAATCCACTACTTGCACCATCTACAGTTTTAACAAGTGTAAGTATTTCAGAAGCAGTTTGGTCTTGGGTAGCATTACTTTCAATATTATCAAGTTTGTCGTGGTGCGTTGCAGACATAACTCCAGCAGCAGTACTGTTTGCCTCACCTATGATTGCATTGCTTCCTGAGCTACTTTGTACTGTAACATCAGTTGTACTAGTAGTAGCGACTAAATTTGTAGTTGTGTTAACTGAGTTTGTACTTGCACTTGTAATACGACCTTGAGCATCAACTGTAAGAGCAGGTATAGCTGTAGATGATCCATAACTACCAGCAGTAACAGTCGTATCAGCAAGTTTGTCAGCAGTTACTGCATCATCAGCAATATTTCCTTCAATAATAGTGTCATTTGCTATTTCTAATGCTGTAACTGCATTTGCAGCAATATGTGCTGACCTAACAGCATTGTCAGCTATTTCAGTATGATCTACTGCATCAGCACCTATTTTGTCGTTTGTAATCGCATCATTAGCAATTTTTCCTGTAGTAACATTTAGGGCAGCTATCTTAGCTGTTGTTACGTTTGCATCTGCTATTTTAGCTGTTGTTACGTTTGCATCTACGATAGAAGCTGTTACGACTGCACTACTAGCTAATTGATCCGCACCAACTGCATCATCTGCAATCTTAGCTTGTGTAACTGCATCATCTGCAATCTTAGCTGTAGTAACTGCATCATTAGCTATTGTTAAAGATGTAGCACCTGTAACGTCACCTGTGTGGGTAGCGTTGGTTACTTTAGCTGTGTTAGCTGCAACATCTGTAGCTATGTCTATACCGTCAACTGTACCAGATACAGTGATATTACCTGTTACACCTATACCACCAGATTGTACTTCTAGTTTTGTATTACCACCAGTTTGTATTTTTAAGTTACCTGTACCAGTATCATTAATTATTGAATCACTAGCATTATGGAATATTTCTAAGTCTGAACTTGTACCAAGTTTTAATTTAGCATTATCATTATAAACATTATCACCAGTAAATGTATTACCAGTTGAAACTGCAAAGTTACCACTAGCTGTTACACCACCTTGCCAAGCACCACCATTATAAACTTTAAGTTCGTTAGCAGTACTATTAAAATACAAATCTCCTTCTACCAAACTTGAACCATCAGCTCTAGTTGATGGGTTGCTAGTAGCAATTTGGTAGACATCAGCAAAATTGTTGACATCACTAATATTAGTTGAAACATTAGTAACATCAGTAATATTACTAGCAACAGTATTAACATTTGCTATTGAATTTCCAGTGTTATTAACATTTGTAATATTTGTAGCAACTACATCAACACGGTCATCAACAACAGTAATAGTAGTACCCATAGCATTGCCATGTATTCCACAATAATACTTTAATGAACTAGGAGCGTTGTCTGCAACAACAATAGTTACGGTAGCACCCGAACTACCAGCTGTACCACTTGTTGTAACTCCTGTAGTGTAAGCTGCATCTGATGCATTTTTAAATAATAAAGGATGGTTAGTATTAGTATTATCAGCTAAATTAAATATATATGTTGAGCCTCTAGCTAAAAATAAAACAGGAGTCTGTACACCGTCAATAAAATACTTATTACTACCACTGACATTTTGTACAGTAACTGTAAATGTCTGTGTAGAATCTAAAGCATTTGCTACACTGTTTACGTTTGTTATGTTTGTAGCAACAGTATTAATATTAGTAGCATTACTTACAGCAGAGTTAATATTAGTAGCATTACTTACTGCTGAGTTAATATTTGAAGCATTACTAACAGCAGCATTTATATTTGATTCATTGCTAACCGCTGAGTTAATGTTAGAAGCATTACTTACAGCAGAATTAATATTAGACGCATTGCTTACAGCAGAGTTAATATTTGAAGCATTATTTGCAACTGCATTTATATTAGTTATATTACCAGCTACAGTTGTAACTTCTGTTGCTTTTGGTACTAATCTGTGAAACGTATATGTATGCAGTGTGCTTGTAGATTCTACTAAAAATCCAAAATCTTGAGGTATGGTAGATGTTACACCAGTTATAGTAATATTAGCATTGTTTGCTAAGTTACCATTAGATATTGTTACTGTTGTACCACTAGGAGTCAACGCTGTACTAGCTGCTTTAATACTTAATACAGCTGCCGATCCAGCCTGTCCTTGTGGATTAGAGTTTGGAAAACTTTGTTCATCAGCTAGAATGTCAAAACCACCGACATCATTTACAATGTCAATAATTCTATCGTTGATAGCTGCAGTTGTTGCAATCGTAGTATCGTTATCAGGAAACGTATCACCATCTTTAATGGTTTCTCCAGAACTTATGTTAAAATATCTAGCGTCTGATTCTGTTTCAGTAAAGTATCTACCATCAAGAGCACCACCAGTTAATTCACTTTCAGTAAAGTATCTACCATCTAATGTACCTGTAGCTATCTTAGCATCTGTTATAGCATTTGCTGCAATTTTTGCTGTAGTTACGTTAGAATCTGCAATCTTTGCTGTTGTGACTGCATCATCAGCTATCTTTGCTTCTGTTACAGCAGAATCAGCCATGTCTCCTGCTACAATAGTGTTGTCTGCTATTTGCGTAGAAGTGACTGCATCATTAGCTATTTTTGCTGTAGTAACATTTGCATCTGCAATCTTGGCTGTAGTTATACTACCATTACCAAATTTAGTAGAAGTTACAGCATTATCAAGAATTTTAGCTGAAGTGACTGCATTATCAGCTATTTTTGCTGTTGTAACTTGTGAGTCAGCTATATGAGCTGTATCTATAGACCCATCAACATAGTGTTCTGAGTTAATAGAATCATCAGCTATATTATCTCCATCTACTACATCATTAGCTAAATGTTCATGATCTATAGAGCCATCTACATAATGCTCTGAATTTATACTGTTGTCAGCTATTTTTGTGCCATTAATAGCATCTGCTGCAATTTTAGCAGTAGTTACTTGACTATCTGCAATATGCTCAGTATCTATAGAACCAGCTGCATAGTGTTCAGAGTTAATAACATCATCTTGTATGTTATCACCATCTATACAGTTGTTTGCTAAATTACCATGTTGAACTTGTCCAGTCCCAATATGCTGCGAGTCTATACTACCGTCAACATAGTGCTCTGAATCTATTTGGTCATTTGCTATTTTAGCGTTAGTTATAGCATCGTTTGCTATATCAGTTGTTTGTATTGAACCGTCAACTATATTATCTGAAGTAATATAATTAGAAGATATTGCATCTCCATCAAACAGTGCTCCTTCTATTTCTAATGCTTTATTTCTAGCTTCTTGTGCTGTAAAATTCGATTCTTGTGCTGAGTTGTTAAGATCAATAGATCTAATTGTACTACCACTGGCAAAGCTTGTATATGTACCGTCTTCATCTCTTGTTCTACGTTCACAAAATACTACTGCCCCACTAGGTAGTGCAGAGTTAAATGTAATTGTATTATTATCGCTGGATAGTGTGTAGTTGTATAAAGTTGTATTTGCTGAAACTGCAGGGAAGTATAATCCATCTGTATTATTCACCTGTGGGTGACTAGATTGTGCAGTACTACCAGTAGACTGGCGTAGCTGTAGCACTCTAGTACCACCCGACAATGTGACATAAACATCTAGATCATCTTGGTTATTCAGTTGTATGCTGACTGGCGTAAATACAGTTGTAGTTGCATTAGACGTAGCAGCGAAAGTTTTTTTAGTTGTAACTGCCATTGATAATCAATGTATAGGATTGGTGCTTATTTTGGAAAATCTTCAATCAAATATTTAATAGTGTCATAATTACCTAAAGCTCCAGAACGTCTTTTACGCTCTTGTTCTTTTAACTTGTTAGCTATTTCACTGTTCTCTTGCTTCATTCTTGTATATGCTTCTTTCTTTGCTTTCCTAAATTCTTTTTGTATCATCTTATAAAACTTCTGGTCTTCCACTCTATACCCAGCTCGTCTTGTTAACCCAAGAGCTTTAAACTCTTTATATCCTGTTTGGAATGAGCCATTAGGATCTAGCATAATTCTTTCAAGATTCTTACGTAAACTACTCATAGATATATATTTAGACATCATAGACCTTTCAGTCGATGTTAAACGTAAACCTTTGTATGTTTTAGTAACCTCTGGTAAGTTATATCCTATTTCATATAGCATAGTTTTTACAGGATCACCTGATGTATTAGTAACAGCTACAGGGGATAATAGATTAAATGTTCTCATCAAAGGATTAGCTCCAGGCATCTCTAACTTCTTGCCAGATCTATCTTTTGCTAACATATCATACTTAGGAGGTATGGTAGATTTAAACATTGCATCACGTCTTATCATCATTTCCCACATATTATTAGCTTCTTTCTGGTTAGCATCTAACACATCACCCATACTACCTAGTAAACCTGAGTAAGGTAATGCAGATCTAAGGGTTTTAGAAACTAATCTACCACCTTTATTAGCTAATCCTTCTGGATCTAATACAGCTGCTAAGTCTTCTACACCTGCAAGCATAGATTTATCTACAAGAGTTGCAGCTGCCATAAAACTAAGAGTCTCAAACATCTCAGTTCTTATGTTTTCATCTAACGCATGCTGATAATTAGCAAGGTTTGCTGCTGTAGCTATAATAGTGTTAAAAGGTTCGAGGTCTCTATAGGAAAACATAGTATTACCAATACGCATAGTATGTGGTCTGATACCTTCCATCTTCCATAAGTCTCTCATCTCTTTATCACGAGGGACATCTCCATAAATACTACCTGTCATAGCACCTATAAACGCCATACTTGCTATAGTAGATCCCATAGCAATTCGTCCGTCTTGTAATGCCCTTTCAGCTGGTAAATCAGCTGCTGTGAGTCCATATTTCTCTAGATTGACACCATCTCTAATGTCTTTAAACCTTCTTTGCATCATTTCTAGAGGTGTGTGTTGTACTGTTAAACGTACAGCGTTATATCCAGTTCTTACAAACGGGAAAAACAACATACCTACTGGATTAGATGATAAAGATTCAAAGGCTTTAGCCCAACCTTCTACATCTTTTGTCATAGTAGCTTCTCGACCAGCCATTAATGCTGCACCATCAGTTACTACATACTGATTATCTTTATCTAATTGGAAAATTTGGTCAATAAATCTCTGTTCTTGTGATTTTGCATAGTCAGTTAAGTTATCAAGAGGTATACCTTTATCTATTCCTTCTTGTGCAGCTCTGATACGAGCAGTAAAACGCCCTATAACATGCCTTGCAGCAGCATCACCTGCCCCCATAATGTTCTGTGAGTAACGCATAAAGGGGTTTGTGTTTAGTCTAACTAACCTATTAATGACTTGATACATAGTCTTTTCACTATCAGTACCAAATTCTTCTGCATATTTACCTAATCTCTGAAAATTTTTCAAGTCATTTGGCAGGTCAAAACGTCCTGTGTATGATAACCGTTGATTATGTACACCTTGATCCCAGTTATGTTTAAAAATCTTCCAACTTTCAGAATAAGCTTTACCAATACCATCAATAACTGCAGCAGCTAAAGCTGATTGTTCTCTATTTACTCTACCTGGCAGATTGGCTCCAGCCCACATTTGGAATGGTCGGAGTACAGTTATAAGGTTTGTACCTACAACAGCTCTTATAGGCGTTTTAGGTGAGCTTAGAATAGAACTATAGTAAACAGAAGACAACTCTCGTAACAGTTGTGAATTAATCTTATTACCATCAACTACACCACCAAAACCAAACCTAGCTTTTAGATAGGATTGCATCATGCTAAGAGATCTTACATTACCATCGGTAATAGCATATATCTCAGATAGTTGTCTAGCTCCTCTTTTATCACCTTTTTCTAGTAAATCTTTTAAATTTTGTGTAAAAGTTTTTTCTTCTTGTTTAATCTGTTTTAGACGTTTAATGTGCCTAGCTCTAGCAGCTTGTGGAAATATACCATCTCCACGTTGTGCTTGCAAAGCATTACCTGTCATATAAGATATGTTCTTTAACTCAACCATTGCTATCTGTAAATGGTCAAGTATATTAATAGCTTGTCTAGTTGCGTTAGCACCTTTAGGAAGCATTGTAACTCCTGTACCAATATCAGCTGCTTTCCGTAGATTATAATGTATAGCTATAGTCAAAGCATTTTTCATTTGTGGAGTTATAGTAACTATTTTTTCTCCGTCAAAATCCCAAAAAATAAAGTTTTTTCTACCAGTTATATCATCAACCTTAAGGTTAGTTTTACCACTTAAATCTGCATTAAGATAACGTCTTAAAGCTCTAAGACCTTCTTCTCCACCAACACCTATTATATCATTTATTTCTTTAGCTTTTTGAAATATAGTATCTAAGTGGTCAGACCAAGGTTGAGCATTATCAATTTGCCTAAATGATGATTCAACTGTGTTGTCCATTATCTCTGTAATAAACTTACGTAGAGAACGGTCATCATTTGTCATCCTTCTTATAGAAGGTTCAGTAGCCATAGTAGTAGAACCAACAGGTCTGCGACCAGCCTTTCTATTTAATGTAGCTTCGTTTAAATTTTCTGCGTAAATATTCTTACTGTCAGTATCAATACGCTCTGTAGCTTTTTCTGATTCACCAAATTTATTAGGGTTAACAGCAGGATCTGGTTTACGTAACCTATCAACTGCATCTTGTTTACTACTTTTACCTAATTCTGGTAGCCAAGTATCGCCTCCAGCTTTACCTTTAGCTAATGCAAGATCAATATAATCTTGTAATGTAGCTGTTTCAGTAGATGTTTTACCTAATTCAATTTGATTTCTAGGATCCCAATATATTTGTACTTGGTGCATACGCTTACCTTTACCAGCATACAAGCCACCTTGATGTGTATATCCACCAAATCCTGATTTTTGTAATCTTTGTTGAATTTCCTCTAAAATATACTCAGCATGTTCCCACGCATCCATATCATAGTCTTCCCAAGCAATTTTACGACTTGTTCTAATAAAATCAGCTAACGAACCATCTCTACCTACAAGGTCTAAAGTGTCACTAAAAATATTACTCATGTCACCATCAACGTCATTAGCTGAAACTTTAGCTATTTGTTCATCTATCCATTTAAGAGCTTCATTCATACCGAATGGAGCAGTCTTCGTCATAGGGACATCAAGATCATAAAATTTTACATCTTGTAATTTCCTAGTTTGATAGATTAAAGGATTACTTAACTCAGCTTCTACTTTCTTTCTTTTTTTATTTTTATATTTATTAGCTGTAATTATATCATCTGTAGTATAAAAACCATATCCAAATAATCCTGGGCCACCTTCTTGATAATAGTTAGCATCTGTAGGGCCATCTAACCTATCTATTTCTACTGATGTACCATGAAAATATGTACCTTTACCACGAGTATCTACAATACGATCTTGTTCTTTAATAGTTCTATCTGGAAAACCTTCTGCAGGATCACCTTTAATTACTACATCTCCTTTTAGTTTTTCTCCCGCAAGTAACCTTTGAGCTTCCTCATAGTCACCTTCATGTAAATACTTTCTTAAATATAGATCTAAATAATCTACATCAGCACGTACACCTTTACCTTCATTATAATTAAAATCAGCTAATTCTTTGTTATGAATCCCATCCTGATCTATTTGTTTTCTAATATACTTTTGAGCTACTGCAGTACCTTCGTTGTTAGCTCTATTGATAACATCTGCATAAAAATCTTTAATAACAAAGCCTTTACCTAACGCATCTGTACCACCTTTTAATAATTTAGGGTCAGAACCACTTAGTAACTTTTGCTCTTCTATTAATTCTTTAGCTCGTTTCTTAGCAAATACTTTACCTTTAAGAAAACCTACTAAAGCATGCCCTACTAAGTTAGCTCCAGCTCCAGCTGTAACTGACTTAATTCTAGCAAACCAAGGGTTGTCCTCTTCATTAATTTGTAATGCTTCAGAAAAAGGTATCATAGGAGCATACTGATTCACGAGATTAGCTATGTTAGCTTCTTCAGAATCATTCATTATAAAATCAGCTACAGCACCCTCACCTGCTATCTTACCAATTTTTTGCATTTTAGGACTGGTTAAAAACTGAATAGGTCTACTACCAGCTTTAAACTTAGAAGCCATACTTAATAGCTTTGTACCAGTACCTGTAGCTTTTACAGCTCCCCCAAGGGCTGGGGCTAAAGCTCCACCAGTTGCTGATGTAGCTACAGCTAATAAACCAAACTCACCTAGACCTCTAAGTAATTTACCCAAACCTGATTTAGTCTCAGGTGTAAATCTATCTGGTATATCTATCCAGTTACCTTTTTTATAATTTTTAGCAAATGGGTTTTCTTCATCTGGTTGTCCATATCCAAATAATGTATTAGCAGCAGTTGTAAAGGTATCACCGCTAAGATCTAGAAATGATCCTACACTCTCTACCGCATCCACAGCTGCACCTAAAGGTACTGATACTACATCTTGTAGAGCCTGTGCGGGGTTGTCTGCTAACATTCCAACATCTGGTACTTGTTGAGATGCTTGTTCTAGTTGTTCTACTAATCTGTTTTGTTGTAGAAAATCTTTACCAGTATCAAGTATCTCCTTAAACGTGTCATCAGTGGGTTCGTCCATAGAACGAAGAGGATTTGCTGAATC
>CEVU01042417.1_pt1 | contig 17875 bp, 19 predicted proteins | sample 427081 | NCBI WGS metagenome assembly CEVU01 (sample SAMEA2623868, study PRJEB7988) | marine metagenome | biome: marine biome (ENVO:00000447); feature: deep chlorophyll maximum layer (ENVO:xxxxxxxx); material: "saline water (ENVO:00002010), including plankton (ENVO:xxxxxxxx)" | depth 80 m | reverse complement strand
GCATTGGTTCGGAAGAACTCCATCGTTGGGGCGAATTCATTGATAACAGAGGGCAAGGAATTTCCCGAAAATTCGCTCATCATGGGATCGCCCGCAAAGGTTGTTAGAGAACTGACTGACCAAGAGGTCATGATGATAACTCTCTCCGCAAAACACTATGTTGAGAACGCGAAGAGGTTTATGAAGGATCTGATTCCCTCCTGAGTCTCATTAAACCTTCTTGAGTGGCCGAAGCCACCAACTCGCCATCCCTTGTAAATATCTCAGCCCTTGTAAAACCTCTCGATCCAGAAGATCTGGTGCTTTCGTATGAGAACAGATGCCATTCGTCAATTTTAATGGGCTTGTGAAACCACATGGCATGATCAAGGCTCGCCATTTGAAATCGATTTTGAAGCAGATTGGTCCCGTGTGGAAGTATCGCTGTGGTTAATAAGTCATAGTCAGAGACATATGCAAGCAATGCTTGATGAAGCTCAATATCATTTGGAACCGACCCTTTCGCTCTAATCCAGCTCTGCTTGACAGGATCGCTTGTCTTATTTGTTAAAAAGTGAGGAATCTGAACGGGCTTTGACTCGAAAGGTCTTTCTCTGGTCAACATTCGTTTAATTCTTAAAGGCAATTGTTCTACCCATTCGGGCTTAATCAAGTCAACAATGTCTTCAAGTTCTTCGGGTTCCTTGACGCTGGGCATCTTGGATTGATGCTCCAAGCCCTCTTCAGGTTTTTGAAAAGATGCCGTCATATTGAATATTTGATGTCCATGTTGGACTGCGATGACTCTTCTATTAGAAAAACTCCCTCCATCTCTCGCTCTGTCTACTTCATAAACAATGGGTGCTTCAAAGTCTCCTCTTCTCAAGAAGTAAGCATGCAATGAATGGACCAATCGATCTTCAACGGTTGATGAAGCGGCTTTTAATGCCTGACCGAGTACTTGGCCTCCAAAAACTTGAGGACTGCCAATGTCCTGACTTTCGCCACGAAAGATATTTTTCTCAATCATCTCTAGGTTGAGAATTTCGATCAAACGCTCAATGGATGTATCTAGTGAATTTTCCTTAGTCATTTTGACCTAGATAATAGAATGAGACGGTTTCAGCAATACAGGCTGGTTTATCCTCATTCTCAATCTCCACTGTGGTCTGAGCGCTCACTTGAATTGCTCCGGATCTCTGTCTGACTTTCATTATCATGGTTCTTGCTCTTACTCGACTATCCACAGGAACCATGTTAGTAAATCTGACTTTATTCACGCCGTAATTGATGGCTTTTTCTAAATTGGTGAATTCTACAAACTGGGACGTCATTGCTGGTGTCATTGATAATGTTAAATATCCATGGGCAATGGTTTTGGAGTTTGGCATCTCCTCCTTAGCTCTATCGATATCCGTATGTATCCATTGGTGATCATGAGTTGCATCGGCAAAAGTATTGATTTGCTCCTGATCAATTTGATGCCAATCTGAAACACCTATCTCTTCCCCTTCCAGGGCCTTAAAATCCTCAAAGGATGAGATCATATGTGGCATCAGTCGACTGAGATTTTTCCTATGGTATTCATGAATTCGAGTCTGGTTGCTTCATTATTTCTAAAACTTCCGGTCATAGTGCTTGTAACCATATCCACACCACTCTTATGAACACCTCTAGTTGTCATGCATGCATGTCTTGCTACGATAACAACGCCAACACCTTTTGGTTGAAGAACTTCTTCAATTGAGTTTGCAATTTGAGCAGTCATTTTTTCTTGAACTTGGAAACGTCTGGCATAAGTATCAACGACTCTTGCCAATTTGCTTATTCCAACGACCCTCTGGTCCGGTAGATATGCAACGTATGCCTTTCCTGTAATCAAAGCAATGTGATGCTCACAATGGGATTCAAAATCGATTGCTCTTAATGTAACCATCTCATCATAATCCTCTACCTCTGAGAAGGTTCGATTAAGAAAATCATGAGGATCTTCGTTGTACCCACTAAACCAATCTTTGTATGCATTCGCTACCCTTTTGGGAGTATCAAGCATCCCTTCTCTATCTGGATCATCGCCTGCCCACTCGATCAAAGTTCTAACAGCGCTTTCTGCTTGTTCTCTAGTAACGTCGTCTTTTTTACTCATTTTTTAATCCAATTTTGATTTATATCCGAGAAATTATCGAAATGAAGCGAATTATGCAAGTATTGATTCAATATCAATTATATTCGCAACCTCGGGCGTTATGCGATTCAAATTATATAAGGCATTCTCGTTTTTTGGCTCAATGATATTGATATTCATTTTCTTTAGGGTCATTTGAGGACTCATTTTTTCAATAATTTGGGGATTCTTTTGGAGTTTCTGCAATAAAGCTGGCTCATATATGGCGCATAAAGGCTCGATCCCAACCTCTTTATCCGAAAACACAGACGCGTCTTTATCTTTTTCTCTCATGTCTAATAATTGCTTGATTGTTTCATCGTCTAGCAATGGAAGGTCACACGAAACAATAATCCAAGGCGACTCAGCATCATACTTGGCAGCGCTCATGATACCTGCCATTGGACCTTTTAAATTAGGTTCATCGAAGAGCATCTCATACTTTGATCGATTTAATTCTTGTCCTTGATCCTCCCTAAGAGAGACAAAAACCTGATTTGAATATGAGCTCAATAAATTGACTGTTCGATCAAGAATAGTTTTGCCATCAACCTTGATCAATGCTTTATCTGTACCCATGCGAGTACTCAGTCCACCTGTGAGAACTAGTGATAACATAAGAGAATCTTTTTAATTGATATCAGATTTTCCACCAGACTTTTCCAATAATTCGATATTGGAAATAACAATGCCATGGCTGATTGACTTACACATATCATAGATTGTAAGCGAGGCGACCGATACTCCTGTGAGTGCCTCCATTTCAACACCCGTCTTTCCATCTATACTCACAGTACACGTTACAACAAGATCAGAATCATCGTTAAAATCAATCAAAATATCACACGCATTGATGCTCAAAGGATGACAAAAAGGAATCAGGTCATGAGTCTTTTTGACCGCTTGCGTGCCAGCAATGATTGCAGTTGTTAGTACAGGGCCTTTCTTTGATTCTATTTCGCCGTCTTTGACAAGATTTTTAATTTCATTGGGAAGCTTAACCAAAGCAGATGCCTTGGCGACTCTGTGTGTAATATCTTTTTCGCTCACATCCACCATGCCTGGTTGGTTATTTTTTTTAATATGGCTGAACATAATTCTAATTATTCATGGTTGGGATTTAACGAGCAAGATATAATGTATATTTCTTATTTGAAAAGCTATTGGTATACACGATCAATTTAGAATAATGGCAGAAACTCTATTCGATAAAATTTGGAATCAACACGTCATCTCTGACTTGGGAGATGGCAATCATCTAATATATATTGACCGAATCTTTCTTCATGAGAGAACGGGCAGTGTCGCACTAAAAAGCCTTGAGGAAAAAGGAATATCAGTCAGAAACCCAAATCAGGTTTTTGCGACCATAGATCATATTGTTGACACTCTTCCAGGCAGGGGTGATGTGACAATGATGCCAAGTGGATCACAATTTATTGAATCATTGAGAGAATCTGTCAGAAGAGAAAAAATCAATTTTTTTGACTTAAATACATCTCGCCAGGGAATCGTTCATGTGGTTTCTCCTGAACTAGGTATAGCGCTTCCGGGTATCACTTATATTTGCCCAGATTCACACACATGCAGCTTAGGTGCACTTGGAGCTATGGCATGGGGTGTTGGATCAAGTGAATGCGAGCATGCGCTTGCAACAAATACACTGGTAAAGAAAAAACCTAAATCAATGTTGGTTAACATCAATGGGGTCACAAAGGATGGAGTGACATCAAAGGATATTATTCTTCATTTAATTTCAAAGTATGGGGCAAACGGTGCAAATGGTCATGCGATTGAATTTAGAGGAAAAGCCATTGATGAAATGAGCATAGAATCAAGACTGACACTATGCAATATGGCTGTTGAATTTGGAGCGATGACAGGAATCATCAGTCCCGACAAAAAAACCATTGATTACATTTCTGGCAAACCATTTGCGCCCAAGGATGAGGAACAAAAACTAGCGGAAGATTACTGGACTAAACTCAAGTCGGATGATGATGCTCATTTTTCAAAAGTCATTGAGGTCGATGCATCAAAATTGAATACATACGTAACCTGGGGAACGAGTCCCGAGCATGCCATTGAAATTGAAGAAATAATACCAACCGTTAATCCATCAAACAGCAAAAGAGAAAATGAATCGATACAAAGGGCTCTTGATTACATGGGTCTTAAAGAAAGTGATGCAATAAAAGGAACCAAAATTGATGCTGCATTCATAGGGTCTTGCACAAATAGCAGGCTGTCAGATTTGAGAATTGCTGCATCCATCCTTGAAGGTAAAAAAATTGCTCCTGGCATCAAAGCAATCTGTGTACCTGGCTCATCCAAAGTCAAAAGAGATGCTGAATCAGAAGGCTTAGATAAAATTTTCAAATCTGCTGGCTTTGAATGGAGAGAATCGGGTTGCTCAATGTGTTTCTTTGCCGGCGGAGAAAGCTTTGGTGAAAATGAACGCGTAATATCAACCACCAATAGAAATTTTGAAAATCGACAAGGAAAGAAAACCAGAACGCATTTGGCATCACCAGCAACAGTGGCTGCTTCAGCCATTAAAGGTGAAATCACTGCGATTGATCAAATCGAGAGAAGAACATGAAGCCAGTAAAAACAATTTCTGGAATTGCGGCACCTCTTTTAAGGATCAATGTTGATACTGATGCAATCATACCCAGCCGAGAAATAAAGGCTGTCTCAAAAAAGGGGTTGTCGGAAGGACTCTTTTCGGAGTGGAGATACACATCTATGGCAGATAGGAAACCAAATGAAGAATTTGTTCTCAATCAGGAACCGTATAATCGATCTGCCATACTTCTCACTGGTGATAATTTTGGTTGCGGATCATCGAGAGAGCATGCGGTATGGGCATTACAAGAATGGGGGATAAAAGCGCTGATTGGAACAACATTCGGGTCAATATTTTTTGAGAACTGCATAAGAAATGGACTGCTTCCGATAGAGCTCTCATCGAATGATATGCAGAAATTAATTCATTATGTGGAGAAAGATCCTGCATCAAATCAAATCATGATTGATCTAGAGAAATTGAGTATCAATTTTGGGTCATCGGTGATTGTTTTTGATTTTGACAAAAAATATCAAACTTTACTCTTAGAGGGCCTCGATGAAATACAACAAACACTCAAGCTTGATAATGAAATCTCTTCCTTTGAGGAAAAACATTTCGAGCGGAATCCCTGGTTGTAACTTGCGATCTCAAAATAGATGTTTTTGAAAGTAAATAGTTTATGATGTCGCTATGAAAAAACTCTTCTTAGTTTTATTAATGATTCCATTGAGTGTTCATGCGAATGAAAAAGACCACGAATTGCTCATGGCAACTCTATACGTTCAGTCATCTGCAGAGTTTTATGCGAATTCAAGCACCATTTACAGAGCTGCACAGAATAATCTTGATGCACTGCTATTGGATAAAAACCATACAGCGGCACTTGAGCAAACAGAGAATTATAGCGATAAGCCGCCTGCGATCATCCTTGATGTTGATCAAACTGTTTTGGATAACAGTGCATATCAAGCAAGAATTATTGAAAAAGAAACCTCCTACCCAAACGGTTGGTTTGATTGGGCAAAAGAGGAAAAAGCTGAATTCATGCCTGGCGTATTTGAATTTATGCAATATGCAGAATCAAAAGGGGTTGAAATATTTTTTGTGACCAATCGTGATCTTGAGATTGAAAAAGCCACAATCAATAACTACAAAGCTCTCGGTTACAATAGTTCCACAGAAGAACATGTCCTATCTCGTGGTGAAAATGGTTGGGGATCTAATAAAACATCAAGAAGAGAATTGATTGCACAAGATTATCGAATAGTAATGATGTTTGGTGACAACTTTGGTGATTTTGTAGACCTCAATGAAAATCTACTTTCTCCAAAAAAGAGAGTTGAAGCCATCAAGAAATACTCAAAATATTGGGGCACATCCTGGTATATGCTCGCTAATCCAATGTATGGAGCGTGGGAAGGAGCCATCATTGATTTTGATTACAGCCCCCCTAGGAAAGAACTGGTGGAGAAGAAGTTTGATGCATTAGACCCTAAATGAGTCAAATCATTAAATACCTTCTGGTAGCTCTACTATCAATCGCTTTAACGATCATGTACTTGGATCAATATGCACCAATAATTGTAGAGGTGCCAGAGAAAGTTTCTCAACGTATGGAGATTGAATTCTCGAAAGAAATCGAAAGAAAGCCGGTTCAAAAAATAGAAAAAAAAGCGAAAAATGTCATCATACTGATTGGTGATGGCATGGGCATTAACCAGATCACGGCATATAAAATTGCGAAAGGTGGACCCAATTACTCAACTGCCTTTGATAGGTTTCCATTTTCAGGATTGGTGAAGGTACACTCCTTTGACAATCTCATTACTGACTCTGCTGCATCGGCAACAGCATTCAGTTCCGGTATTAAAACAAAAAATCGTTACTTGGGTGTCGACAGCAATGGCGATGATGTGGAACTTATTACAGAAATTCTCCTTCGAAAAGGTTTCATAACTGGTCTTGTTGCAACATCAGAAATCACACATGCAACACCAGCTGGTTTTTCAATTCACAACATATCAAGATATAACACCGATGAAATTGCCAAGAGCATGTACGATTCAAAAAATCACATATTGATGGGTGGGGGCAAAGATTTTTTTATGCCTAAATCAAAAGGTGGGAAGAGAGAAGATGGCCTTAATTTTCTTGATTTGATAAAAGAAAAACATGTATATCTTGGGTCCAAAGAAGCTCTCATGAGTTTCAAAGGTGAAACCTCAAAAAGAATATTTGGATTATTTGCAAAAGAGGGCTTGATCAGATCAGAAGACGAACCAAGCTTACTGGATATGTTTGAATTTACACTTAACCAATCAGCAAAGATGTCGCAAAAGAATGGCTGCTCTGGCTTTTTCATTATGGCAGAAGGCTCACAGATTGATTGGGCAGGACATGAAAATGATTTTGATTATCAATTTGAAGAAATGGATGAATTTCATGATGTGGTGGATCATGCATTGAATTTCGTTAAGTCCAGAGATGATACACTTTTAATAGTATTGTCTGACCATGAGACTGGCGGGCTTTTGATTGAAATGGATGAGCTAAGAAGAAAACCCAGTAGCAGCATGATCGTCTCATGGAATACTGCAATAGAAGAAGGCACTCATACTGGTACAATGATTCCAGCCTTCTCGTATGGACCAGGGGCAATCAACTTTACTGGAGTACTGGATAATACTGATGTATTTTTTTCACTAAAGGAAGCAATTGGAATTAGTGATATTGCAGACAATGAGTGTAAATTGAATGATTAGAGAGCAATCAAGGTAAGTGATGACAGAAATTGATGTATTAATTAGTGAGGTTGGACCAAGAGATGGGCTTCAAAGCATCGATGCCATCATGCCTACTGAACATAAAAAAGAATGGATCAAAGCTGAGGCAGAAGCAGGAGTTAGGGAAATTGAGGTCGGCTCTTTTGTGCCCCCAAAACTATTGCCACAAATGGCGGATACTTTCGAAATAGTTCAGTTTGCAAAAACCATTCCGAATCTCACTGTGGTTGCTCTTGTTCCAAATTTCTTTGGCGCAAAGAATGCAATTGAAGCTGGAGCAGATAAACTATGCCTTCCTCTCTCTGTGAGTGAAACCCATAGTCACGCTAACTTGAAAAAAAGTCATAATGAAGTACTCGAGGAAATAAGAAAAATTTCTGAGTACATCGCAGAGCTTGATGATCCGAAGAAGCCTGAATTTGAAGGAAACCTATCAACTGCATTTGGATGCACTCTTGAAGGCAGTGTTTCTGAGGACAAAGTGGTTAAACTGGGTGCACAAATGATGCAGCTTGGTTGTGATGAAGTCGGCTTATCGGACACCACAGGATACGCAAATCCAAACCAGATTAAACGACTCATTCGATTGCTAAAAAAAGAAGTGGGTGAGGAGAATCTCACCAGCATGCACCTGCATAATACTCGTGGACTCGGTCTTGCGAATGCATTGGCATCATTCGAAGAAGGGATAACGACATTGGATTCTTCATTGGGAGGGATTGGCGGATGTCCTTTTGCGCCAGGTGCCAGTGGCAATATTGTGACTGAGGATTTGGTATTTATGCTTGATGCAATGGGCGTTGAAACCGGTATTGATATAGAAAAACTACTAGCTGTAACTGAAAAAGTTCAGTCGTTCATTCCGAATGAAAGCATCTATGGATTCACTAAAGATTCTGGTCTACCAAAAGGATACGAAAAAGGTTGGGGGATTGTGAGAGGTTAGATTCATATTAGTGGGGGGGGGTAATGAAGATGGCCTCTCACATTGAAAAATATACCGCTTAAATGTTTCACTTACATTACAGAAATTTCTCTTTTTAACCTTTAAATAAATTGCCTTTCACAACTTATATTTAAAATCCAAAAACAGTTTATTGTAGTCAAAGGTCATCTTTTTCTTGTTATCAAACCAAACCAAATCGACTGACAGCCTTTTTGTAACAGGGTAACTGAAATTGAATTGATGCCCTTTGTGACCTGCCCCTCCTCCTCCAAAATCAGAGTGAGTTAACGCACCAAAGGTTGAGTCTGACTCGATGTCTTTGTAAAGATATGTAAATTTCCATTTTTCACTAATGAGCAGGCTTAATCCAGACTGGAAACCACTGTCATTCTGGTCTGCATCTGAGTTGTTAACCATATCCAGAAAAAAAGTTGTGGGCAAAGACATCATTTCTGTTTTGATCTCCAATGAGAGATTTCTCAAGCTGAAGTCATAAAGATAATTGCCATTCACATCTGTGGAGTTGCCAAAGTTCTTTCCATTCCAAGTAATCTGATTTGGGTTAAATTCCCTCACTTTATCGAAATCATAAATTGCAAAAGATATCTTCGCCTTAGTTGAATCATTGATGTTCTTACTTAAACCCACTTGCAGGCTATTAAGGTCAATGGATTTGGATGGATTTGCATCAAACTTTATATGGCCGATATTAGAGAAAACATCTCCAAAACTTAAATTGAATGCCAGCCCTTTCGGATTGTAGTCTCCATCGAATATCAACTCACTTTTATTAGGCTTAAAAAATGGATTCTTCATTTTTCCAAATAAAAGATTCGCGTTATCCGAGAGATTATATTTTAAATACAATTGGTCCATACCGATATCAGATGCTGTGAAATCCGTTCCCAATGTTTGATTTCCGGATGTGGTGTTCTCTTCTGCGGTTGCAAACCTTATGAAAAGATCAAGCTTTTCAGAGGGCGAGTATTTTGCGCCGAGCCTGGTTCTGATTCTATTTCGATTTCTTGTATCTGCCTTTGAACCATCATCTGTATATTCGTACCTAAATCTAAAATCATAGTTTAGATCCAATTCTGAAGCACTTACTGGCCCGATAAAAAGGCATAGTATTGCTGTGTATAGAAATGCTTTATTCATGTTACCCCCCCCGGGGAATCTAATTACTTATTAGTCTCAACCAAAAGCGCCTTTAAGGGCGAAGAAGAAAAGGACTGATAGGCCTGCACCTATAGGCAATGTGACAATCCACGAAAGTATAATTTTTCCAACAACTCCAAGGTTAATGGCACCGATGCCTCTTGCAAGGCCCACGCCAAGCACTGCTCCAACAAGCGTGTGGGTTGTCGATATTGGCAGACCAGTTCCTGATGCAATCACCACGGTACCCGCAGCTGCTAACTCAGCAGCAAATCCTCTGCTTGGGGTCAACTCTGTGATCGCAGTACCAATTGTTTTCATTACTCTATAGCCAAGCATCACAAGACCTAGCACGATTCCAGATGCTCCAATCAAAAGCACCCATGCTGGGAGAGTCGACTTTGATGCAATCTCTCCACCGGATTGAACAACCGAGACTATTGCTGCAAGTGGTCCTATGGCATTTGCCACGTCATTGGAGCCATGTGCAAATGCCATCGCACAAGCAGTAAATATCATCAACACCGCAAATACTCTCTCAACACCATTGAACATTGCCCCATTTTTTTCTTTGATGGAGTCATCGATCCTTTGCAGAAGAAGTGTGCCTATTAAAGCGATAATAAGTGCAAAAACAAGTGACCATGCGACACTCTCTGATGCCGTAAATGAGAGTCCGACATGCTTAAGACCTTTTAGAAAAGTCACCATTGAAACTGTAAAACCGGCCAAGAACATATAGAAAGGCACATATCTTTTAGCGCTCATAAAAGGATTGTCAGACTGAAGTATCAGTTTCCTTACGCTCGTAAAAAGAAGGAATGAAATCGTGCCAGCCAAAACCGGTGAAACCACCCAGCTTGCTACAATTGATGCGACTTTACCCCAGTTGACAACATCCGTACTAATTCCGACAGCGGCAAAACCCACGATTGCTCCAACTATTGAGTGCGTTGTTGATACCGGCCATCCAAAATAAGAGGCAATGAGTAGCCAAATTCCAGCAGCCAACAATGCTGCTGTCATTCCATAAACAAGCAGTTCAGGTGTATCTGAAAGAACGCCAACTTCAATAATCCCTTTCCTGATTGTTGATGTAACTTCACCGCCAGCAAGATAAGCACCAGCAAATTCAAAAATGCAGGCAACGAGCACCGCTTGAGCCAATGTCAATGCTCTTGATCCAACTGACGTACCCATTGCATTGGCTACATCATTTGCACCGATACCCCAGGCCATAAAAAACCCGACAACACAGCCGATGATAATAAAAATCTGTCCGTACTCAGCAATAATTTCCATGCTTACTCCTTTTCTATCTTGAGACTAATCGAACGAGCAGATGTCCGACGGTTTGTGAAATATCAGCAAGAGAGCCGACTTTGTTTATGATGTCGTATAGAAAGATCATATCTATAGGATCGTATTCTTTTTCGCACTCAAATAATTGATGCCTGAGAGCAATTTCAAGTTCATCGTTTTCTCTTTCGATTTGCTCTAGGTGAGCAACCAGATCAGAAAGTGCTTCGGCATCATTCGATCCAAAACCACTCTTTTGCATGTCATCAACCTTTCTGACCGCTTCACATGCTTGATTGGCAGCTTTAATTGCTGCATTTGAACATGCGAGAAATTGATCTTTTACTTGATTAGGGATACTCATTTTACGGCCTATCATGATCCCTGAAATATCCTTTGCAGCATTGGGTATTTCATCCATTGTCATCACCAAACCGAGAAGGTCTTCCCTGGAAACTGTCATGAAGAGTGATTTTGGAAGATTATTACGGATATTATTTTTGATGTCGTCCGCACGATTTTCCAAATCAACGATTTCTTCTCTGCACTCCTCTGCTGTCCTCCAGTCTTCTTCTGAAATTGCAACGACGAAATCGCCCAACTTCGAGACTGCATCATCACCGACACTCATATGCTCTTGCAGTCCAGCGAATGGTGATTCGGCTAATAAACCGAGGAAACTCTCATTATTCATTTGATTACTCCTATATTGATGCTTAAGTTTTTTCTTAAATACTTAAGTCTTTATTGATTTAGAAACCCAATGATTAATTACATTTTCGTAATAATAGGTTTCATTTGTTACAGTTTTATTACAGATTAAACATTAATCACTTCATCATGGATGCGATCGATTGGAAAGCTGCAAATGAATTCGCTTCCGACTCCAACTTCACTCTTGATTTCGAGTGTCGCTTCATGTGCCTGCAGGGCATATTTTACAATGGCCAATCCAAGGCCCGTTCCTCCCAACTTTCTTGAGCGACCCTTATCGATGCGATAGAAACGTTCAGTGATTCTTTCGAGATGCTTTTCTTCCATCCCAATCCCATTGTCTCTAATGGACAAATGTCCGCCTGCTGCATCAGTGAACCAAATCACTGATATTTCACCGTCTTTGTCACAATACCGAAGAGCATTTTCAATAATATTAGTCACAATGGATTGGATTCTCACCTCGTCCCCCAAAATTGCTCCGCTGTCTTTAAAATCAACTTCAAATTTTTTTGGCGGTTTTTTTGCCGCCATGCAATCTTTTTTAACTGCCATTACGATTCCTTGTAAGTCGACGATTTCCTCATCGGCTTTTTTGGATTCAGATTCCAACTGAAACAACACCAAAAGATCCGACAAAACAGACTTCATTCTTTCCGATTGCTTCGCTAGATCTTGAATGGGCTTTTTCCAATTGAGTGGGATGGATTTATCCTCAACCATCAGATCAATATAACCAGAAATAACTGTGAGCGGTGAGCGTAATTCGTGAGAGGCGTTGGCAGCAAAATCCGTTCGAACCTTCTCAAGTCGAATGGGCTTTGTGATATCTCTTAAAACCAGGATCTTCTCGGTCTCACCAAAAGGGATGAGTTGGAGAGAGAAGAAAGTTGACTTACTGAATGGCGATATGGCCTCAAGAGAGGCATTTTCATCGCTTTGGCTAAGAAATCGATCAAAGTCACTGGTTGGAAAGAAAGCTCGAATATTTTCCTGTGAAAAAGGATCATTCAAATTCAACCATTCGGAAGCATTCTTATTGCTCCAAATAATTTTATTGTTTTTATCGATCAGGATGATGCCGTCTCTTAATGCATTCAGAGCTTCCTTTATTTGATCTTCTGAATACTTCGGACCGCGTGAAAAAAATGAATTCAAGCTCAATCGTCTCCCGTATGAGAGAACCTATATCCAGAGCCTCTTACTGTTTGAATTAAATCTGAGACGTTATGATTCTCTAGATTTGATCTGAGTCGCCTAATATGAACATCCACGGTTCTTTCCTCCACGTACACCGACCTTCCCCATACTTGATTCAACAATTGTGATCGACTGAACACTCTTCCCTCATTCATAATAAAATGCTTGAGAAGTCTGAATTCTTTGGGTCCAAAATGAACTTCCTTTTCATCGATAAACACCTTCATGCTTCTTAAATCAACACTGATTGGTCCCGATTTAAGGACTTCTGAATCGCCATAAGATGTTCTTCGCAACAGGGCTTTGATTCTGGCGATCAACTCTTTTTGAGAAAATGGTTTTGTCACATAGTCATCTGCGCCACTATTAAAACCTGCGATCTTATCCCGCTCTTCAGCTTTTGCTGTAAGCATGATTACTCCGATATTTTTTGTAAGATCGTCTAGCTTTATCGATCTTGCAAGCTCAAGTCCACTCTCATCTGGGAGCATCCAATCAATGAGAATCAAATCTGGAATCCTTTTGTCAATTTGATCTTTAGCTGACTTCACATCTGAAGCCTCAACAACACTGTAACCAGCTCTGGATAGTGAGAAATTGATCATTGATCTGATCGCCTTCTCATCTTCAACAACGAGTATTTCTTGCATTCTTTTTTCCTGTTTCGCTTTAATTTTTTCTATACCCGTGTTTTTTACTAAATTAATATTACAGTTTTATTAAATATCTCCTTATTTTTACTCTTGTGTTTCAATCAAGAGATAAGCGATTAAATCCTCTCTATCCTTAGGATTTTTCATTCCAACATAGACCATTTTATTTTCAGGAATCAATCTTTGTGGATTTTCAAGCCATTGATCTAAATTCTCATAATCCCAAAGGATATCTGCGTCTAAGAGCTCAGCTGAATAATTGAATTTTTCCTGATTACCAGCTTTCTTCCCATAAAAATTGTAAAGGTTGGGTCCAATTTTATGGGGCTCCCCTTTTTTCAAAGAGTGGCATGCTCTGCATTGCAGAAACAGTCTTTTTCCCTTTGCAGGATCGCCTGAGAAATCAATTTTTAAGTCAGACAATATCTTTGTTTTATCAATGCTTGATTGAAGCGTTGCTGATTCATTTTGTTGTTCATCTTTTCCGCAAGCACTGATGCTCAATATAATGAGGATGAGAAAAACTTTCGAAGTTGTATTTTTCATAGATGGTGTCAAAGCACATCATTTATTCGATAATGATTAAGCATTATATCAATAAGTGCCCTCTTACCAAATCAATGCTTGGTTGAATGACGATTATTCATAGATGACTGGACCCGTGTCTTCTTCAAGATTAAATCCTGAATACTGACTGTAGCCGTTCATCATTCTTTGATAATAATCAGCAGGGAGCTCTTCAATTGACTTCAGCTTCACTCCAGATGCATGCCATAGCGTGTGGCCTTCATAATCATCCATATTCATCCATGGTAGCCATGGCATGAGCACTGTGGCAGTAAATGAGCTTGAAAGAGACAATACATCTGGATTCGTAAACTCATCGAGTGGAGCAAACATGGTCATTCTTTGCAATCGTGGCTCCGTTAAGCCCGGGGGATACGATGTTTGATCTTGCATCCAGACCGTTTCCGGACCGAAATTCCAATCGATCAACAGTGGTTTATCGGGCATCCGATCAATAAAAGGGGTGGGCCTGACTCCCATGGAAGACACATTCATTCCTCTGCCAATGCTTGCTCTTCTGGTATTGGGTTTAATTTTGTTGATTTCACCCGTTATGGGGTTCTTAAATTCATCAATATATTCACCTGTTTCGAGATCCCTAAAGAAAGTAAGCATATTGCCAATAATTTCATAGGTCCCATCCTCAAGGACAATGACTCGATAACTTTCCATCCCCTCAATTCTTATCATTGGTATGGGCTGATCCGAGTTCTTTTGAGCATACAAAGTGCCGTTATAATGCCATGGTGTTTGATCGACATTGCCCAAGGATGCTCGCATCCTAAGTAAGCTCAATACATTGTTCAATGGCAAACTGAGATCGGGGATATTGTTTGGCACTGAACCACTGACCATTGCTTTTAATTGATTGGTTTGCATCAGTCCTAAAAAACCAAATCCCAATAAAAAATCTCTTCTTTGTATTTTGATGCTCATCTATCAGACTCCTTTGAATTAAATTCTATATGCTCAATAACCTTATCTGCGAGAAATTGAGCCACTGCTTTGTGATCTTCACTCACTTTCCACATTGCCCAAGTCCCAGTATATTGATCCTGCACAGGTCGTTCTTCACTGGGAGGACCAATTTTTGAATCATAGCCAAGATGCCCAAATGCCGAAACATCATAAGCCAGTGATGGGTCGAGATCATCCAGACTTTCAGTTCGAGAGGCTTGCCTCAGCGGCGGATATGGTTGGCCTCCTTTGCATCCTCCCATCTCCAAACAGCAGTCCTGCTTTACCTTCGGATCTTCAAGGCTCTTGCAAGAAGTATTGACCCAAACACCCCAGTAATCTGCAAATGGATGCCCCACTTTTGGATACGTTTCATAATCGTATTGCGTGTACTCCAGCCAACCTTTATAGCCAATTTCTTTTGCCATTTGATTGGGAACCTCAACCAGGTTCAAAACAGAGTTCTCCATAATCTGAGGGAAAGCAATGACGATGTGTTTAACCCCATTGTTCTTTAAAGCCTCAAGCCCTTCCCAATAGCGATAACCCATCTCATCTTGCGGACCAATCGTTTGATCAAGAAGTCGAATGTATCCTAGATTCTCTCCTCTCATCTCTCTTGATCTTTCAAGCTTACTGCGACCCTTTAGCTCTTCATTTACGATGAGATCGCCAAACCATCCGCCTAAAATATTTTCTTTCTTCAAGTTTGGATGCTTTTGCAAGAGTGTGTCTCTGATATTATTGTTGAGAATCAATGTGTCATTGATTTTGGGATCATAAATTTCGTTCCCAGGAAATATTCCATGATTGACCAATAAAATCCCCGTGTCTTTCATGGATACTGTATCGCTAAATTTTTCCTCAATGCCCTCTGTTTGAAATTCAGCCAATCGAATATCAGAAATGACCGGATTTGGATAGTTTTCAATATCAATGACTGGATTTGATTCTGGTTTGCCGGAAGATCTGGTCCATTTTGACTCGGATTGAGGATACGAGGCATCCATTGCAGACAGGGGATCATTGACCCACTCTAAGATGACACTGTCATTCATTGCCTTGTTGTGATCGCTGATCAATTCTTTAGCGATCTGATAACTATCGTATGTTTTTGAAAATCGAGCACCGGCTGTGGTTAGATCAATCATCACAATGCGATCAACGCCTATCGATAATAATCGCTCCACAGGTCCATCCACATCGAAACGATCCATCTTGCATCTCCTCCAGTCGCTGTCACAAAAACGCAAAACAGAACCGCCCTCAACACCCGGGTTATAGAGTCTTCTTGGGTGTGCAATTTCATTGATTTCTGGACTGATCCAAGTCATCTTATCCACAACAAAATCGATGCCGATGTCTCCCTCTTTGTGATTGAGTATTTTGGTGAGATCTTTTGTGACTTTTCTCTTTGCTGCTGGATAAGGATCTCTTCCACCAATGCGTTCATATTCGAATGAATATTTGCCGAGATTTTTTTGTGCATTCCCATACTTCAAAAGTTTTGGCCAGAAGTCTTCATTCCATAAAATGGATTTATAAAGTGGGCTGTTTTCATCGTAGGAAAAAATCTGAACCGTTACGTCCCATATGCCTTTCTCATTGAATACCTCATTGCCACCGTGAGAAACATAAAGCACTCCTACTCTCTCTATATTTTGATCCCTGGGTTCAAGTTGTGAAGAATATTGAGAGCATGCGCTTATCAGCAATAAACAAAAAAGCGATAGAATATAAAAATTAACTCTTTTCAATGAAATCCCCTATTTCACAGATATATTTTTTACAATATTTACTTACTAATATTATAGCCACATATTAAAATTAAAATCACATGACAATTATTCATAAAAGCTTTCCAGTTGGTCCATTGCAATGCAATTGCACCATTCTAGGCAACACAGAAACAGGCAAGGGTTATCTCATCGATCCCGGTGGGGATGCAGGTCTTATTATGAAAACTATTGAATCAATGAACATTGAACTAGAGGGGATTTATCACACACATGCTCACTTTGATCACTTTCTAGCCTCTGCTGAAATAAAGGAGAAAACAGGCACGCCCATCTACTTACATGACTCGGATCGATTTCTATGGGACAGCCTTGAAATGCAATGCAGCTATTTCAACATTGAATTTAAACCGACGCCACCACCCGATTTTAAGATCGAAGATCAACAAGAATTGGATCAATGCCAAGGGGTTTGTTTGCATACTCCTGGCCATACACCAGGTTCTGTTAGTTTCCACTTTGAATCTGCGAAACTGCTTGTCGCTGGAGATACTCTCTTTTTGGGATCGGTTGGAAGAACGGATTTGCCGGGTGGGGATTTCAATCAACTCAAAACCTCAATCCAAGAAAAAATCTATAAACTCGACGAATCCACCAAGGTCATTGCCGGGCATGGTCCAGAGACTTCAATTGAGAATGAAATGAATAATAATTTAGTGGTTCGGTATAACTCTTAGCGATTCTCTATCTCTTGTTCAAGAATGAGTATGCTCTCAATGAGCCAAACAGACCAAGTGCCAATGTCATCACAGAAAGCTTTCCCCTATGAGAGGATTCACTGGTCAAAATGCCATTTGATTCAAGATAGAAAAGCAAATAAATGCCGATGAAAATTGGCAAAAGTGCCAAGAAATATTTAATGAGACTGTTTGTATTCATAAAGACAAAATAATTAAAATACTATCATGTCATAAAATCGTCGTATACGCTTATGGGTATTGAATTAAAATTAAGATATGAGCATGTTTCAAATGTCTAGTATTCTCAAAAAGAAGTGGGTGAATAAATGGCATCTATTCTTTGGGGTATCGATTCCTATATCACTGATAATGCTGATCCCTTTGGCAAACTTTGATTCGGTGACCGG
>CEVU01028703.1_pt1 | contig 18146 bp, 11 predicted proteins | sample 427081 | NCBI WGS metagenome assembly CEVU01 (sample SAMEA2623868, study PRJEB7988) | marine metagenome | biome: marine biome (ENVO:00000447); feature: deep chlorophyll maximum layer (ENVO:xxxxxxxx); material: "saline water (ENVO:00002010), including plankton (ENVO:xxxxxxxx)" | depth 80 m | reverse complement strand
GACAACAATTCCTAAATCAGCAACCTCATTCACAACCAGGTTGGACAAATCAGAAAGATTCTCCTTTAAGGGTTCAGGGTTGTGTGGAAACTCACCGGTTGGATCACAATAAAGTTTAATAGTTTCAATTCCTAGCCTATCAAGTAATTTTGGAATTGCAATTCCGCCAGTAGAATTTACCGCATCAACAACTACTTTGAATTTTCTTCTTTTAATTGATTCTGAATCAACAAACGGTAATTTTAGTATTAAATCTATATGAGTATCAATATAAGAGTCGTTAAACGTAACTGAGCCTAAATTTATATTTTCATCAAAGGAAGGATTTGAATCTGCTATAGACATCAAATTTTTACCATCCTCTGCATTTATAAACTCACCTTTATTATTAAGTAATTTTAACGCATTCCATTCCCTTGGGTTGTGACTTGCAGTAATTATAATACCTGCGTCAGCATTTTCAATTGGGACAGCAATTTCGACAGTTGGTGTTGTAGAGAGTCCTAAACATACAACATCAAATCCCATTTTTGTTAGAGTATCCAAAACTAATCCTTGAACCATTAATCCAGAAACTCTAGCATCTCTTCCTACAACTATTTTATTTGATTTAACTCTATTTTCAGATTTAAGCCACAAGCCAAAAGACATAGTGTATAGAACAATATCATTCTTAGTCAGGTCTTCACCTTCTCTATCTCCAATTGTACCTCTAATTCCTGAAATTGATTTTATTAATGGCATTAAAATTGTTTTTTGCAAATATACTTTTATTTAAACTACAGTAAAATAATTTGAATTTGTAAATTCGGACAAAATATCAACATTGAATAGAATCTTTAAAATTTTAATATTATTAACCTTAATTACTTCATGTAAGAATAATAATCAGGGGTTAATCTCAGAAAATGCAATGGTTGTTTCTGCTAGATCGGAAGCAAGTCAAATTGGAATTGATATTTTAAAAAAAGGTGGTAATGCTTTTGACGCAATGGTTGCAACAGAGTTAGCTTTAGCCGTATGTTATCCATCAGCAGGAAATATTGGAGGTGGTGGTTTTATGATTTATAGAAAAAATGACGGTGAAGTTGGCGCATTAGACTACAGGGAAAAAGCTCCTAAAAAATCGTCAAGAGACATGTACCTTGATGATAAAGGAGAAATCATTGAAGGCTTGAGTATGATTGGCGCTTTATCAATTGGAGTACCAGGCACAATTGCGGGAGTCTTTGAGGTTCATGATAAATTTGGAAGCCTACCCATTGAAGAGCTAATAAAACCCGCAATAGATCTTGCGAATAAGGGGGTTAATGTAACAGAAAAACAAAGCGAAAAAATAAACGAAAATCTTGAATACTTTAAGTTAGCAAACAAAGAACCCATTCTATTTAGCAATGGATTTAAAACCAATGATACAATTAAATATAAAAATTTAGCTTCCACATTAACCAGGATAATGTTAAACGGAAAGGATGAATTTTATAAGGGAGAAACTGCAAAAAAACTTGTAAAATATATTCAGAAAAATGGCGGAATAATTTCCCTAAATGATTTAGAAGATTACAAACCTGTGTGGAGGGAACCTATAATTTTTAATTATGACGATTTAAAGATAATTTCTATGTCACCCCCATCTAGTGGTGGAATATGTATCAGTCAAATTTTTAAAATGATTGAACCTTATGATTTGAAATCTTACGGGCACAACTCAGTTGATTACATAAAGCTATTAGTTGAAGCTGAAAGAAGGTCTTTCGCTGACAGAAGCCACTTTCTTGGGGATCCAGATTTTACTGATATACCTTTAAATGATCTGTTAGATAAGGAATATTTAAAAACAAGAATGGAAGATTTTTCGTTTGACAAACCAACTGACTCTAACGAATTATCTCATGGTAATATCAATATTATAGAAAGTGATGAAACCACTCACTATTCTATAGTTGATAAATTTGGAAACGCTATTGCTGCAACGACAACACTTAACGGTTCTTATGGATCTAAACTTTATTGTGAAGAGTTAGGTTTCTTTCTAAATAATGAAATGGATGACTTTTCTAGTAAACCAGGATTTCCAAACATGTATGGACTAATTGGAGGTGAAGCTAATAAAATTGAACCCGAAAAAAGAATGTTAAGTTCAATGACCCCTACAATTGTAGAAAAAAACAATAAACTCTTTATGACATTAGGTACACCAGGCGGATCAACAATAATCACTTCTGTAATACAAACTATACTTAATGTACATGAGTTTAAAATGGGTATGAATGAAGCAGTAAACTCTCCTAGATTTCATCATCAATGGATGCCAGATTCAATCAGAATTGAATCTGAAAGATTTGATAATAAAACAAAAAATGCACTTATAAAATCTGGATATAAATTAAATGACAAGGGATCAATAGGAAGAGTTGACGGAATATTAATTAACTCACAGAATAAACTTGAAGGAGGAGCGGATAAAAGAGGTGATGATACTGCTATTGGATATTAAAAATTATGAGTGAAGAAGTAATTTCAATTTACGGAGCAAAATCCAATAATCTAAAAAATATAGATCTTAAAATTCCAAGAGATAGGCTGGTTGTAATAACTGGTTTATCTGGAAGTGGTAAATCTTCATTAGCTTTTGACACACTTTATGCAGAGGGTCAAAGAAGATATATTGAAACTTTTTCTGCATATGCTAGGCAATTTCTTTCAAAACTTGAAAGACCCGATGTTGATAAAATTGAAGGTCTATCTCCAGTGATATCCATTGAACAAAAAACTGTAAACAAATCACCTAGATCAACTGTTGGAACAACAACCGAAATATATGATTTTCTGAGATTACTATATTCGAGATGTTCAGAAGCATATAGTTACGTTTCTAATAAAAAAATGGTTAGCTATACAACCAAACAAATTTTAGAGCTTGTTGAGTCAGTTTATAACGGCAAGAAAATTATTTTGCTTGCTCCTGTTGTCAAATCTAGAAAGGGTAATTATCAAGATTTGTTTCAACAGATTATAAAAAAAGGATTTACCCAATGTAGAATTGATGGAAAAATCTGTGACATAAATAACAATACCAGTTTAGAGAGATATAAAAATCATGATATTGAAATTGTTATTGATAAATTATATCTAAAAAAAGGTAACTTTTCAAAAAAAAGACTAAAAGACAGTGTTGAGACATGTTTTTTTCACGGAAATGATTCAATTTTAATAATTGATAATGATTCAAATGATGCAAGATATTTTAGTTTGAATCTTATGTGTGAAGAATCTGGAATTTCATATGAATTACCAGAGCCAAACAATTTCTCGTTTAATTCACCTAGAGGTGCTTGTAAAAAATGTAAAGGAATCGGTGTATTAAAAGAAGTTGACTTAAAAAAACTTATCCCAGATGATTCTTTGTCAATTGATAATGGCGGAATAGAGCTAATAAGCAATAAAAAATCCTGGGTTTATAAGCAAGTTAAATTAATTTCTAAAAAATTAAATTTCTCCCTAAGTGATCCTATAAAAAATATTCCAAAAAGTGGAATGAATGCAATTTTATATGGCTTAAAAGATGAATTGATTGTTGAGAACAAATCAATAGGAGTAAATATTGACTACTCGATCTCTTTTGAAGGGATATGTAACTTTATTACTGAACAATATAAAAATAACGAATCAACCCGATTAAAACGATGGGCAAGTAATTTCTTTAAAGATGTAAAATGTGATAGTTGTAATGGCTCAAGATTAAAAAAAGAGTCATTGTATTTTAAAATTGATAACAAAAACATCAATGACATTGTTAATTTAGAAATTAAAGAACTACAAAAATGGTTTATTGAGCTCCCTAAAAAACTAAACAAGAAACAATTAATTATTTCAAATGAAATCGTAAAAGAAATAAATGAAAGGTTGGCCTTTTTAGAAAATGTTGGATTAAGTTATTTAACACTAAACAGAACATCGAAATCTTTATCTGGAGGAGAAAGCCAAAGAATTCGATTGGCATCACAAATTGGATCACAGTTAACTGGAGTTTTATACATACTTGATGAACCTAGTATTGGACTTCATCAATCAGACAATAAAAGACTTATAAATTCCTTAATAAATTTAAAAGATATTGGAAATTCAATAATAGTTGTTGAACACGATAGGGATATGATATTGAACGCCGATCATATTATTGATATTGGACCCTTTGCTGGAAAAGAAGGTGGTGAAATAATTTTTTCAGGAACAAAAAAAGAACTTTTAAAAAGCAAGTCTTTGACAGCTGAATACATAAACAATAAATTAAAGATTGATAAACCAGAAAAAATTAGACCTGGAAATGGAAAGTTTATTGAATTAATTGGATGTACTGGCAACAATTTAAAAAATGTAGATTTAAAAATTGCTTTGAATACATTGACAGTTGTAACTGGTGTTTCTGGGAGTGGAAAATCAACATTAATTAATGAAACATTGTTTCCAATAATCCATAATAAAATATACAAGGCTGAAAAAAATATTCATAGCTACAAGAAAATTGATGGACTTGAATCAATTGATAAAATTGTAAATATCAATCAATCACCAATAGGTAGAACACCTAGAAGCAACCCTGCTACCTACTGTGGAGTTTTTTCTGAAATAAGGAATTTGTTTTCTAAATTAAATGAGTCAATTATTAGAGGTTATAAAGCCGGAAGATTCAGTTTTAACGTAAGCGGTGGAAGATGCGAAGAATGTAAAGGAGCAGGTTTAAAATTAATTGAAATGAACTTTCTCCCTGATGTTTTCGTTGAATGTGAAGTTTGCATGTCTAAAAGATTCAACAGAGAAACTTTAGAAATAAAATACAAAGGGAAATCCATTAATGATGTACTTGAAATGAGTATAAATGAGGCAACAGAATTTTTTGAACACATTCCTAAAATATATCGCAAATTAAAAACTATAAAAGATGTTGGTTTAGGATACTTAACATTAGGACAACAAAGTACTACCCTCTCCGGAGGTGAAGCTCAGAGGATAAAACTTGCAACTGAACTTAGTAAAAGAGATACGGGAAACACATTATATGTTTTGGATGAACCAACCACTGGTTTACATTTTGAAGATATCAGAATTCTTTTGTCTGTAATAGAGTCATTAATATCAAAAGGAAATACTGTAATTATTATAGAACACAACATGGATGTAATTAAAAGAGCTGATCATATAGTTGATTTAGGTCCTGAGGGAGGTAAAAATGGCGGAAATATTTTATTTCAAGGTAATATTAATGATTTTTTAAAATGTAAAAAAAGCTCTACAGCCAGTTTCCTAAAAAAAGAACTAACTTAGATTAAAAAATATGAGCGAGAGAAGAAACAAGAAATGGAATGAAACAAAAACTAATGACTCCTGGTCAATTTTTAAAATCATGGGGGAATTTGTTGAAGGATATGAAAAGTTAAGTGCGATTGGACCTTGTATTTCTATTTTTGGATCAGCTAGAACAAATTCTAATCATAAATACTACAAGCTTACAGAGGATATTTCAAAAGCTATCGTTGAACGTGGCTATGGTATAATTTCAGGTGGTGGACCCGGTATAATGGAAGCTGCAAATAAAGGTGCAAGCAGTGTCAAAGGAAAATCTGTTGGTCTTTGTATAAATTTACCTTTTGAAGACACAAATAACAAATACATTGATAAGGACAAACAGCTAAAATTTGATTACTTTTTTGTAAGAAAAGTTATGTTTGTTAAATATGCACAAGGTTTTATTGTAATGCCTGGTGGTTTTGGAACTTTAGACGAGCTTTTTGAAGCCATCACATTAATTCAGACATATAAAGCTGAAAAATTTCCTATTATTTTAGTGGGTAGTGAATTTTGGAATGGATTAATTGATTGGATGAAAAAAACATTACTTGCAGAAAATAAAAATATCAGTGAAAATGATCTTGATTTATTCCAAATTGCTGATACCAAGGAAGAAGTAATACAAATCCTTGAAAAGTTCCATAACAACTATAATTTCAGTCCAAATTTTTAAGGTTTTTTTCAGGTTATAATCTTCAAAATCCAACCAATTTCATGTAATTATATTGCATATGCATGCATGTTTGAGTAAATTTGCATGCTGCTATCCTAGATTTCTATGCAATTAAAAAATAATAAAAAGTCTATATCGTTCGAAGAATTTAAAGACGAGATACTCAATGACTATAGGTTAGCATATACAAGTAGAGAATGTAGTATTATTGGAAGAAGAGAAGTTCTTACAGGTAAGGCTAGCTTTGGAATATTTGGTGACGGAAAAGAATTGCCACAAATAGCCATGGCTAAGTTTTTTAGAAAAGGTGATTTTAGATCTGGTTATTATAGAGACCAAACTTTTATGTTCTCATTAAATGAAGTCACTCCAACACAATTCTTTGCAGGTCTTTATGCTCATACTGATTTAGATCATGACCCAATGAGTGCTGGTAGACAGATGGGAAGCTCTTTTTCAACACATAGTTTAGATGAAAAATATGAATGGAAAGACTTAACAAAACAATTTAACTCTAGTGCAGACCTTTCCCCAACCGGAAGTCAAATGCCTAGACTACTTGGTTTAGCTCAAGCCTCAAAAATATATAAAAATGTAAAAATTTCTAACTCAGAAAAGTTTTCTGATAATGGTAATGAAATTGCATGGGGTACAATCGGAGATGCCTCAACTAGTGAGGGTCATTTTTTTGAAAGCATTAATGCCGCAGGAGTTATGCAAATTCCTATGATTATAAGCATTTGGGATGACAATTATGGTATTTCCGTTTCTTCAGAATACCAAACAACAAAAGGTGACATTTCAGAAGTGTTAAAAGGATTTCAAAAAGATAAGAATAGTAATGGATTTGAGATATTTAAGGTAAAAGGATGGGATTATGTTGAACTGATGAAAACTTACCAAAAAGCAGAAGAAATTTGCAGAAAAAATCATACTCCTGTAATTATACATGTTAATGAATTAACACAACCCTTAGGTCACTCAACCTCTGGGTCTCACGAAAGATACAAATCAAAAGATAGACTTAAATGGGAAAAAGAATATGACTGTATCCTAAAGATGAGGGAGTGGATTCTTGAAAATAAATTAATAACCAAGACCGAATTAGAAAAAATAGAATCTGAAAGTAAGGATGAAGTTAGAAAAGCAAGAAGTAATGCTAAATCTAATTCTTTGGAGGAAACTATCGTAAACATTAAAAATTTTAATAAATTTTTTAAAGAAAATATTGATTTTAAAAATCAAAATATAAGTAACATTTTAAATTCTTTAAATGAAATAAAAGAGCCTTCTAAAAAAGATCTTTTTAGTTCTGTAAATAAAATCTACAGAGAAATGTTATTAAATAAACGTCAAAAATCTTCATTGATTAATGACTGGCTAATTAAATTAAAAGAAAAAATTCAGTATGACTATAGTTCACATTTGTACAGTGAATCTTTATATAGTCCTAAAAATATTCAAGCTGTAAATCCAACTTATGATGATAAACATGAGCTTGCAGACGGCAGAATTATTCTCAGGGATAATTTTGACAAAATTCTTGAAAAAAATCATAATGTAGTAATTTTTGGTGAAGATGCCGGTTTGATAGGTGGCGTAAACCAAGCTTTAGAAGGTCTTCAAGAAAAATACGGTGAGTATAGGGTTTTTGACACTGGAATTAGGGAGGCAACAATTATTGGACAAGGAATTGGATTGGCCCTAAGGGGATTAAGGCCAATAGCTGAAATCCAATATTTAGATTATTTATTGTATGCAATACAAATAATGAGTGATGATTTGGCAACTTTACACTACAGAACTAGGGGGAAACAAAAAGCACCTCTCATTATAAGAACAAGAGGTCATAGATTAGAAGGGATATGGCATGCAGGTTCACCTATGGGTGGAATGATCAATTTATTAAGGGGAATTTATTTGCTAGTTCCAAGAAATATGACAATTGCAGCTGGGTTTTATAACACATTACTTTCCAGCGATCAACCTGCTGTAGTGGTTGAATGTTTGAATGGTTACAGGACTAAGGAAAAAAAACCAAACAACATGGGTGATTTCAAAATTCCTATTGGTAAAATTGATACTGTCAAAGAAGGTAAGGATATTACAGTGGTTTCATATGGATCAACGTTAAAGCTTGTTGAGGATGCTTCAAAAGAACTTGAAAAGCTTAATATAGATTGTGAAATAATTGACTGTCAGTCTTTGATTCCTTTTGATCTTGATCATGAAATAAAATTAAGTGTAGAAAAAACAAACAGGTTATTAATTGTTGATGAAGATTTTTCAGCAGGTGCAAGTGCATATATCTTAGATAGACTTATTAATGATCAAAATATTTATGATTTATTGGATAGCAAACCCTCAACTCTTTCCGCCAAAGACCACAGAACAGCATATGGAACCGATGGAGATTATTTTTCAAAACCGTCAATTGACGACATCTTCAATAAGATATATTCAATAATGAATGAATCTAATCCTGAAAAGTTTTCTTATTAGTTTACGTCAACTATTTTACTTATTAATTCATTTAACAACTCAGGAGTAGCCTTTTTAATCTTTACACCCTTTGAATACATATCATAGTCTCTAATTATTGAAATTATCTTAACCACTCCTCTAAGACTATAATTTTTTGAAGCTATGGAATATTCATTTAAAAAATAAGGGTTTACTCCTATCAAAGAAGCCATTCTTTTCTGATCAACTGAGGGATTAGAGTGATAAACTAAAAGATTGTTGAAAAAGTTAAAAATTGTAGAAATAGTCACCACTAAAGGATTAGAGTTTGGGTTATCAGAAAAATATTTACATATCTGTAACGCTTTAACATATTTTTTTTCACCAATTGCTCTTCTTAACTCAAAATTGTTAAACTCTTTTGAGATTCCAATATGCATTTCAATGTCGTCAGAGATGATATTTTTATCATCTTTTTTTATAGTTTTTAATTTCTCAATTTCATTATCAATTTTACTTAGGTTGTTTCCAAGATGTTCATTGATAAGGATAATTGATTTTCTGTCAATATTATAACCGCTACTAGTTAATTTTTCTGAAATCCAATTTTGAACCTGATTATCATAAAGTCTTTTAGATTCAAAAACTTTTCCAATTTTAGAAATTTCTTTAAATAATGCCTTTCTTTTATCAATTGTTTTGTGCTTATAATTAAGTATTAAAATAGTAGAGTTAAGAGGGTTCTTAATATAAGAAATCAAGCTGTCAATAGATCTGGATAAGTCTTGCGCCTCCTTAATTAAAACAATTTGAAAAGGTGACATTAAGGGATATTTTTTACAAATCGATACGATTTGATCAACCGTAGTGTCTTTACCATATAAAATGTTTAAATTAAACTCTTTCTCATCATCAGATAAAATATTTTGAATAAATAAATTGGTTATATTGTCAATGAAAAATTCCTCCTCGCCCATTAACAAATAGACAGGAGATAGTTTTTTTAATTTTATATCGTTTTTAATTTCAGAAATACTAGTCACAAATTAAATTTAAATGTTAAAATTATCATTCCCAAATTATGAATTTAGATTAAAAAAAATTGATGAAAAGAGATTTATTTTTGACGAAATTAGAAAAAAATATATCGAATTAACCGCTGAAGAATGGGTAAGACAAAACTGTATAAAATTTCTGATAAATGAAAAAAAATATAAAAGTCAATTAATCGCTGTTGAAAAAAAAATAATTCTCAATAACTTGACCAAGAGGTTTGATATTATTGCATATGATAACAATGGTGATCCAAATTTACTCGTTGAGTGCAAAGCGCCTAATATTGCTATTAGACAGGAAACATTTGATCAAATTCTTAGTTACAACAGAGTTATAAATTCAAAATATCTTATGATTACAAATGGAATTATTCATTATTATTGTAAAATTGACAATATTGATAATAAAATCAATTTTTTAAAAGATATACCAAATTATAAATGAAGTTAGGCGTCGTCATATTAAATTGGAATGGTAAAGAACTACTCGAAAAATTTATTCCTAGTATACTAAAATATACTCCAAAAGAACATAGTGTTTATGTAGTTGATAATGGATCTGACGACCGATCAATAGAATTTGTAAAAAACACATTTAGTGATATTAAGATTATTCAATTGGATAAAAACTATGGCTTTGCTAAAGGTTATAACTTAGGTTTAAGCAAAGTGGAAGAAGAAATCATATGTTTACTCAATAACGACGTAGAAGTTACTGCAAACTGGACAGAAAGTATATTAAAACAATTTAAAACTGAATCAAATACCGCAGTCATTCAACCAAAAATGCTTAATTATAATGATAAAAGTTATTTTGATTACGCAGGTGCCGCAGGTGGATATTTAGATAAATACGGCTATCCATATTGTCGAGGTAGAGTTTATGACAAAATAGAAAAAGACAATTGTCAGTATGACAAAGAAAATGTAGACATTTTTTGGGCCTGTGGAGCTTGTTTTTTTATAAGAAATTCAGTCTTTAAAGAAATGAATGGATTTGATGAGCTATTTTGGGCACATATGGAAGAAATTGACTTATGTTGGAGAATTAAAAACAAAGGGTTTTCAATAAAATATAACCCAGATTCAATAGTTTATCATGTTAATGCTGCTACATTAAACCACGACAACCCAGAAAAAACATTTTTAAACTTTAGAAATAAGTTATTTATGTTGAGTAAAAATAGCAGAGGTAATTTATTTTTTCTGATGGTTCAAACGCTTATAATTGATATTATAGTCTCAATTTTTTATCTGTTTAACAAGGGGTTAAAGCACTTTTCTGCAATAATTAAAGCATATTTATCGTTTTATAAACATATTAACCAGTTAATGGATTTTAGAAATAAAAACGAAAGAAAAATAAAACATTATAAGATTTATTCAATAATGTTTAAATATTTAGGATTAAAAAGAGTAAAATCTCTCTGAATTAAATTTTCTTTTTCCTAATTTTACTAATATCAATTAACCATAAATATTTTAAAATGAAAAAAACATTTTTTTTAAGCTTGATTACACTTTTTATAATGTCTTCATGTGTGAGTAAAAAAGAATTTACGTCTTTAGAGAACAGACACAAAAAAACACAAGATCTGTTAAACACAGCTACAGTAAAATTAAATGCATGTTTGGAAGAAAAAACAACTTCTGAAACATTAGCCAACGCATACAAAGATCAGCTATCTGACCTCAAAAGAAGAAATGACCAATTATTTGTTCAAAGTCAAGACTATTTAGAGTTAACAGCTAAAGGAGCTGAAAATCTAGAAAAAACTTTAGAAAGTATTAAAGAAAAGGATTTAAAAATTACGCGTATTCAAGATGCACTTAACAGAAAAGACAGCGTTACTTTTGCTCTTGTTACGAGTCTTAAAAAAGAAATTGGCATAAATGATCCTGATATTGAGGTTAATGTTGATAAAGCTGTAGTATTTATTTCTCTTTCAGATAAACTACTTTTTAAATCAGGAAGCTACGAAGTATCACAAAGAGCTAAAGAGGTTCTTGGAAAAGTTGCTACAGTTGTAAACGGAAAACCTGACTTTGAGTGTATGGTTGAGGGTCACACTGACAGTAGATCATATAATGGTGGAGTTTTAATTGATAATTGGGATTTAAGTGTAAAAAGAGCAACTTCAATTGTAAGAGTTCTTGAAGATTTAGATGTTAATTCTGGAAGGTTAATCGCAGCAGGTAGAAGTTATTATGATCCTCTTGTTGATAACGATACTGCTGAAAACAGATCGATTAATAGGAGAACTAGAATTATTATTATGCCTAAAATTGATCAGTTTTATGATATGATTGAAAAAGAAATGCAGAGTTTAGCAAACTAATCTAATAGGTTATTAAACTTTATAAAAAAACCCGCGTTAATGCGGGTTTTTTTATGCTATAATTTTAAGTTTAGAAAACCTCAAGAGCAACTTTTTTGTTCCAGCTTTTTCAAATAGTATTTCTGCTTTTTGATTATCAGATACCCCTTCAATATAAATCACTTTACCTTTTCCAAATCTATCATGAATAACGATATTTCCGATAGATAGTTTGTTGTCAAATAGATTTGAATTAATCGAACTCTTCTTAATTTTTACAAAGTTCTTAGGAGGTCTTGTCTCTGGTTTTTTATATCTAATTCCTACTTTATTAAAACTAGGCTTGTTGGAAAAAGGAAAATTAGAGGATTTTTGAATAATATTTCTTTGAATATATTCATCTTTAATTTCATTTATAAACCTACTTTGCTCAGAATCAACAAGCTTTCCCCATCGATACCTGGACAACACATAAGAAAGAAATACTTTTTTTTCAGCTCTTGTTAAGGCTACGTAAAAAAGTCTTCTCTCCTCCTCAAGTTCGTTTCTGGAATTAAGGTTCATTGCACTAGGAAATAAGTTTTCTTCTAATCCAACAATGTAAACGTAAGGAAATTCTAGTCCTTTTGCTAAATGTATTGTCATTAGAGAAACTTTATTTCTATCATCATCCTCATTATCCTGATCTGTTGCCAATGCAATATTTTGTAAAAAAGAAGAAACACTCTTATCTTCAAATTCATTGTTATCTACAAAATCTTTTATACCGTTCAATAATTCTTCAATATTTTGAATTCTATTAACCCCTTCTAATGATTCATCTTTTTTATACAAGTTATATAAACCCGATTGTTTTAAAACTTCTTTAGTAACATCAAAAACATTCAAGTTTTCTGTGTTCACCTTCAAGCTTTCAAGCATTATAACAAAATCAAGTAATTTGTTTTTTGTGGAACTATTTAATATTTCTGTTGATTTTGAAAAATCTTTAATAAAACTATAATCAGAAACATTTAACTTTTTGGCTTCAATGGTTATTTTGTTAAGAGTCGTCTGGCCAATTCCTCTTGCAGGAAAATTAATTATTCGTTTAAAAGCCTGTTCATCCTCAGAATTTATTAGCAATCTTAAATAAGCTAATACGTCTTTTATCTCCTTTCTTTGATAAAAAGAAAGACCTCCATATACTCTATAAGGTATATTTTTCTTTCTCAGCGCATCTTCAAAAGATCTAGATTGAGCATTGGTTCTATACAATATTGCAAAATCTTTATTATTTAGTTGATTTTGCATTTTAGTTTCAAAAATTGAACTAGCTACAAACCTTCCCTCCTCACCGTCTGTTAATAATTTATTTACGCTAATTTTTTCACCGGATTCATTTTCAGTCCAAACACTTTTTTTAAGTCTTTTCTGATTATTTTCAATTAAACTATTTGCTGCGTTCACAATATTTTTTGTGGATCGATAATTCTGCTCCAGTCTAAAAAGTTTTGAATCAGGAAAGTCTTTTTGAAAATTTAAAATATTATTGATATTTGCTCCTCTAAAACTATAAATACTTTGAGCATCATCTCCTACAACACATATGTTTTGGAATTTATCAGAAAGAGCTTTAATAATTAAATATTGAGAATGATTCGTGTCCTGATATTCATCAACCAATATATATTTAAAAATATTTTGGTATTTAGCTAATGTTTCTGGATACTTAGAAAGCAGTTCGTTGGTTTTTAACAGCAAATCATCAAAATCCATAGCACCTGCTTTAAAACACCTGTCAACATACTCTTTATAGATTTGATTAAAACTTGGTCTATTTGAAATCTTATCTGAAAGTAATAATTCATCATCATTGATATAACTTTCAGCTGAAATAAAATTATTTTTCATTGATGATATTCTAGAAAATATCGATTTATATTTATAATTGTCTTTATCTAAATTTAATTCCTTTATAATTCTACCAACAAGCTTTTGCGAATCATCAGTATCGTAAATTGTAAAATTAGAAGTGTAGCCAATTTTATGTGCTTCAATTCTTAAAATTCTTGCAAAAACAGAGTGAAAAGTTCCCATCCATAAATTTCTTGCTTCACCCCCAACAATATTAGCAATCCTTTCTTTCATTTCTTTGGCAGCTTTATTTGTAAAAGTCAGTGCTAAAATATTGAATGGGTCTACACCCTCTGTCATTAGATAAGCAATCTTATAAGTAAGAACTCTTGTTTTACCTGATCCAGCTCCGGCAATTACAATCATTGGTCCGTCCTTTTGAAGGGTAGATTCTAGTTGTGATTTGTTTAAATTTTTAAGGAAATTTTCCAATAGAAATAATTTGGAGTTAAATTAAATATTGTTAGACATATTTGAGGTTTATATTTAACTTATTTATAAACAAATTTTAATCTTTTTGTAATTAAAAATATTAAATTTAATCTGATGAATAGTGATATTTTAAATACTTCGATAGAATTTTTAAAAGGTGTTGGTCCAAACAGAGCAAAACTACTTAATGGTGAACTAAAAATTTCAACATTTAAAGATTTACTTTTTCAATTTCCTTTTAGATATATTGATAAAACCTCATACCACAAAATATCAGAAATTCAATCCATCAATTCTGAAATTCAGATTATCGGTAAAATCTCTGATTTAAAAGAGGTAGGAATCGGTAAAAAGAAAAGACTTGTAGCTAAATTTATTGATGATACCGGGAGTATTGATCTTGTATGGTTTAAAACCAATAGATGGTTAATTGATTCCATCAAATTAAACACCGAGTACATCGCATATGGAAAGCTTAATTCTTATAACGGTAAACATTCAATTGCTCACCCCGAACTTGAATTATACAACAATGAAAACGTTAAAAAAAGAACAAAATTAACTGCTGTTTATCCGTCTACAGAATTATTAAATAGAAGAGGTATTACAAATAAGGTCATACTTAATTTGATCGAAGAATTATTAATAACATTAAATAATAAGATTGATGAGAATTTACCCACTTATCTTAAGCAGAAGTTTAATCTATTAGCTAGAAGAGAAGCTTTAATTATAATTCACAAACCAAGAAATCTAGATGAATTAAAAAAAGCTATTTATAGATTAAAGTTTGAAGAAATATTTTTTCTCCAAATCAGATTAATCAAAAAAAATATTAACAGAAAAGAAAAAATAAAAGGATATAAATTTAATGTAATTGGGAAAGAATTTGACAAGTTTTTCAAAGATCATCTTTCTTTTGAATTAACAAACGCACAAAAAAGAGTTTTAAAAGAAATTAGAAGAGATTTAGGAAGCGGAGCACAGATGAATAGATTGTTACAAGGAGATGTAGGTTCTGGAAAAACAATTGTTGCATTTATGTCCGCTTTGATAGCTATTGGAAACGGTTTTCAAGCCTGTATAATGACCCCAACAGAGATTTTGTCGCACCAACATTATAATAAGTTTAAAGATATATGTAAGTTATTGAATATCAATGTAAAAACACTAACTGGATCAAGTAAAGCTAGATATAAAAAAGAGGTTAAAGAAAGCTTAATTAAAGGAGAAATTGATTTATTAATAGGTACACATGCTTTAATTTATGACGGAGTAGATTTTAAGAACTTGGGAATAGCAATAATTGATGAACAACATAAGTTTGGTGTAGCGCAGAGGAGTAAACTCTGGCATAAAAATAAATTACCTCCACATGTTTTAATTATGACAGCTACTCCGATTCCAAGGACGCTTGCCATGTCTGCGTATGGAGATTTAGATATGTCTGTAATAAATGAATTACCACCAGGAAGAAAAGACATAAAAACAATACATCAATCCAATAGAGATAGACTTAAGTTAATTGACTTTTTAAAAGATGAAATTAACAAAGGAAGGCAGATATATGTTGTCTATCCGTTAATAAAGGAGAGTGAAAAATTAGATTTTAAAGATCTATTGGATGGGTATGAAAGTTTTTCTAGAGATTTTCCAATGCCAAAATACCAATTATCAATTGTTCATGGAAAAATGAAGAATGAAGATAAAGACTATGAAATGCAGAGGTTTATCGAAAACAAAACACAGATATTAGTCTCAACAACTGTTATCGAGGTAGGAGTTGACATACCAAATGCAACAGTTATGGTTATAGAAAGTGCTGAAAGATTTGGACTTTCCCAACTACATCAACTCAGAGGTCGAGTTGGCAGGGGTGCACATAAAAGTTACTGTTTTTTGATTACTGGGAATAAACAAACAAAGGAGAGTAAAATTAGAATGGAAACAATGGTTTCAACTAATGATGGTTTTATAATTGCTGAAAAAGATTTAGAATTGAGAGGGCCTGGAAACATAATGGGCACACAACAAAGTGGAGAAATGCCATTAAGGATAACAAATTTAATTGGGGACTCTAAATTAATCCAGAAAATAAGACTTCTTGCTGAGAAAATTTTAGAAAAAGACCCTAAACTAACAAACCCTAATAATAGCTTGATTTTAAGCTATTTAAAACAAATTATAGATAAGAAAAATATATGGGAATATATTAGTTAATACTTAATGAAACAATTAGCTCTTCAAAATCTTTCTTAAACTCCTCATACTTTATCCCTGTTGCAGGCCCATTAAAGCCTGTGTGAATTCTCCTTACTTTTTTATTTTTATCTACCACTATCAAGGTTGGGTATGAGATTAGCGTGTCTAATGATTCAAGTTTTTCTAAAGCAATAGATTTGTCACTTGACCCATATTGAGCTAAAAGCAAATCATAATTAATATTTAAACGGTTTTTTAATTTTTTTAAATTATTCAAAGCCTGTTCTTTATTTTTGGCAAATTCAAAAGCAATTGAAACTAGCATAATATCATCAAACTTTTCTACTAGTTTTGATAAATATCGAGACTCGTCCAAACAGTTTGGACACCATGAACCCATTAACTGGATTAGCATTATCTTTTTATCAAATTTCTTATCTGAATTAGAAACGATTTGACCTTCTATATTTTCAAAACTAAATTTAAACTCATTATAACCGTCTTTCATTTTTGTCAATCCATAAGGGTCGGGTAATTCAAAACCAGCATCCTTAAACCCCTTAAATGGAACTGCATTATAATTTCCCGTATATAAATAACCGCTTAAAGTGTCCTTATTCAAATACCCATCCATCATATAGGCTCTATATCCGTTAAAATTTGACATACTAAATCTATTACCCCTTACAACCCCCTCCATATAGCCATAGTCACCTGTCTCGGTTCTAACTGTTCCATTAATATTTTGTGATTTTTGATTTATCATCATTTGAGAATCAAAAATATTTTTCTCTTCTGGATTGAATACGATATGCCAATTCCCAGAAAAATTATCATAAATATCATCGTTGTCAATCACAAACCTGTCTTTTCCTAAAAATGCAGAAAAAGATGCTCTTCTGTTTAAACTTTCATTGTAATATACCCCTTTAATTGAATCACTATAGTCTTTGTACATGATAAAATCTTCAAAAATAAAAGAGGATAACTTAGAGGAGTCACCTGCAACAGAATTAATCTGTAGAGTAACCTTTTCAGTCGAATTAGTAATATGAATCAATGAATCATTTAAGGAAAAATTAAACGGAATATTAATAGAATCATTGGCTTTAAGAAAACCAACATATTTGTCATCAACAGTTGTGTTATTCACACAACTAAATACTAAAAATAAAAGTGAAAAATAAATGATGTTTCTAAACACATGCTAAATATCAGCAAAATATAATTATTAAAAAAAACTTTTTGATTTCATTAGACTCCTAGTATTATATATATTTGCTACTAACTCATAATTTTCCTAATGAAAATATCATATAATTGGCTAAAAGAGTATCTTGATATTAAAGACAACTATGAATTGGTTGGTGAAAAGTTAACTGATCTAGGTTTAGAAGTCGAAGGAATAATTAAATACGAGTCCATTCCAGGTGGTTTAGAAGGAGTTGTCATTGGTAAAACTAAGTCAATAAGAAAACATCCAAACGCAGATAGATTAAACATAACCACTGTGGATATAGGTGATGACAAAGATCTTCAAATTGTTTGCGGAGCACCCAATGTTGACAAAAATCAAACAGTTGCCGTTGCAACTTGTGGAACAACACTTTTTCCAAATAACGAGAAATTAAAGATTAAAAAAAGTAAAATAAGAGGAGAGGAAAGTAATGGTATGATATGTGGGCAAGATGAATTAAATCTTGGAGAATATGACGATGGTATTATGATACTTGACGATAAATTTAAAGCCGGCACCCC
>CEVU01039738.1_pt1 | contig 18352 bp, 21 predicted proteins | sample 427081 | NCBI WGS metagenome assembly CEVU01 (sample SAMEA2623868, study PRJEB7988) | marine metagenome | biome: marine biome (ENVO:00000447); feature: deep chlorophyll maximum layer (ENVO:xxxxxxxx); material: "saline water (ENVO:00002010), including plankton (ENVO:xxxxxxxx)" | depth 80 m | reverse complement strand
AGAAAAATTTATACGAGTTTGGGATTATGCACAGGAGAAAGACTATGGGTGAGATACTAACGAGTAGCATACAAGCTACAGATGTGGACAAAAAGATATACAAACTCTTTGATCTATTCCATGATCACGAGGGCGATACTTATACAACTTCATTTGAAGTGCCTAACTTACATGATCAGATAATGACCTATGATAATGGCAATCCATTAGAGTTCAACATAGGTTTGATCGTAGGATCAAGTGGGTCAGGTAAGTCATCAATCTTGAAACAGTTTGGTGAAGAGTACAAACCTATGTGGATAGATGATAAATCAATTGCTAGTCATTTCGGTAGTGTAGATGATGCCATTGAGAGATTGAGTGCAGTTGGCTTGAATAGTGTGCCTACATGGGCTAAACCTAGACATGTCGTATCAAATGGTGAGGGGTTCAGGGCAGATTTGGCTCGTAAACTAGCTTATGGTTCAGTAATTGATGAGTTCACATCCGTAGTCAATCGTAATGTGGCTAAGTCATGCAGTTCTAGTGTAGCTAAGTACATACGTAAGCAAGGACTATCGCACATCGTATTTGCATCGTGCCATGATGACATTATTGAATGGCTTGAGCCAGATTGGGTATATAACACAGACACAAAACAGCTTGTGTCGAGGGGGTCACAAAGGCGATGGATCAGACCCACAATTGAACTTAGTATTTACAGATGTCAGCGAGACAAATGGGAAATGTTTAAGAACCATCACTATCTAAATCACAAGCTACCACATGCTACTCGTTCATGGATAGCTAAGTGGGGAGATGAACTTGTAGCATTTGCATCATCTATCTGTCTACCCGGTCGTACCCCCGGTTTATATGAGGGTGACATTCGTTTGAAGTGGCGAGAGTGTAGGACAGTATGTCTACCTGACTTTCAAGGTATTGGTTTAGGTACACGATTATCTGATACGATTGCTGACATGCATATTGAACAAGGCTTACGATATTTCTCTAAGACTAGTCACATACGCATGGGCGAGTATAGGCAGAAGTCACCATTATGGCGACCAACTGCTACAAACTTGGTGGACAGATCAAAGAGTGGCAACAGTAAGAGTTGGCATCACTTTCCACTAGAAAAGAAACGCATATGTTATTCACATGAGTACATAGGCGAGAACAAGAAGTCTTATGATCCTAAATGGTTAGAGGTATATAATGAAAGTAGAAAAGATAAAGTGCAGTAGTGAGTTGATGCGACAGAGGAATACACCTAATGAAGAAGCATTCAAGGTTACACTACAAGGCTTGACCTTGAATGAAGTCGAGAAGGTGGCGAACTTTGTCACAGATGTTTTAATGAAGAATAGAAATCAAATGGCATATAAATATGGGAGAATGTACGAATGAATACAGATCAATACAGTTTTGTTCCTGAGCAATGGCGAGAGCATTATGCAAAAGCAGAACAAAGAAAGAATAGGATTAAAATGAAACCATATCACAATGAAGGGTTTGGCATAGCATATATGTGGATCATTATGTCTGTGCTAATCATTCCCATGACTTTGATATTCTTATCAATGGGTACGTGGGATATGTTTTGGAAAATGCACCTACCTGATGGTGATTGTTGGGAGAATGCCAAACACGAGAGGGTATGTAAGCAAACTGCAAACTGTAAAATAGGAAGGAATTTTTGTGATGACTAGACGTATGCATATAGAAGATTTTTTAAATGAAGCAATAAAAACAATACAAAAGCATTATAAAGATAAGTATGATAATGATGTATTAGTTCCTGATAGTGTGGAAATAATGCAAAGGCATCCTGAAATTGTTTCAGCTATTGTGTCAACCTTAACTGAAAATGAAATACTAGATCATAAATCTGACATGCATAGAGATAAAATGTTTTTGTGATGTATAATAGGTGGAAGAGTTTACTATTTATTATAGTGCTTGCTTATTTGTGGGAGCTACATATTGAAAAACGATTTGTCAGTATGTGGCACTACCCACGAGTTACAATCTGTGGAGAGAACGATGAAAAAATTAAAAATAGTGCGTGTCAATCCTATCGCAAAGGCTATGTTAACTGATCGTAAGCCACCACAAATTGTGCCACCTAAAAAAGGGAAGAAGAAACCACACAAACGTGTAAACATTAATGTGAGGAGTTATGATTATGACACAGAGATATAGGAATGTGAGAGATCCTCGTGTTCTCGTTAAAATGATGGAAGAAATAAGCGATATTATACCTGTAAATGCTACACATGAAGATGTAGTTAGAATGGTTCTTTTGTTTATTTCTAATTATGCAATTGATTCATTTTGTGCTGAAGAAATATTGACATATGCATTAGAAGATGTTAGAAATATGTATGATAAATGGGGAGATAGAGATGTCGTTACTTGTGAAAGATGGCAATGATGATTTACCATACAATATAAAGTCATTCTTAGATGAGATTGGTGTGCGTGAAACAATTATTCTTACTAGAGAAGAAACACCACGCATTGAATATGACGTTTGGCTACCATCCCACAGGGGTGAAGAGCCACCATTTTAAATACCAAGTTTGCCACGTGGCAATGTTGAATTAGGAGATATCATATGAATAAAAAAATACCAAAACATGTACGAGTAGTTCGTGATTCTGATGGAACTACGTGGTGGGAGTACAATCCACCTATGAGGGCAGTAGTGGTGGGCATCGTACATCCTATGAGATGCGAAGCAAATCGCTATGCATCGTATAATAAGATAGAAGAACAGAATAAAAAGCTAAATGAGTGGCAAAAGTTTGTTATTGCACAGAAAATACCAACTGACAAAAGCACACTTTATGCTTTATTTAGATTTTACCAAACTACACACAGTTTCAACAAGTTACGTGAGCAAACTAAGAGAGATTATCGCAATCTTATGCACAAAGGCTTGATGACTAAGATAAAAGGGGGTAGAACACTACAAAATATTAAGTTGGGCAAGCTATGTCGGTCAGATATCAAGTCAGCATACGAGAAGTGGCTAGAGAGAGGGTCAAGAACTGCTAACATCACGCATTCTGTATTGCGTAAGGTACTAAATGTCGCACTTGAGTACGATATCATCGTGGCTAATCCTAGTTTAGGCATAGAAAAACAAAAAGAGTTGGCTAGGAAGGTTGTTTGGACACAAAAAGAAGTAAGATTGTTCCTAGAAACTGCTTATAGCAAGTGGAATTGGTCAAATATTGGTTTGATTACACACATGGCTTACGAGTGGGGGCAACGAGTGGGTGATATGCGTGAGTTGAAGTGGTCATGTATAAATTTTGATGACCAAGTTCTAACACTTGAACAATCTAAACGTAGATCAGAGGTGTTTCTACCTATTTCTGATGATTTGGTGCGTATGTTAAAGAAACAACATGAGAATTGGGGGTGGCAAGAGTATGTTGCACCTAATGTATCGCCATACAAAACTAAATACAGACCATATGACAAGACACAAATCTCCACAAAAGCAAATGAGATTAAAGAAAAGTGTGGTCTATCTCCTGATTTAAAAATCATGGACATGAGAAGAACTAAAATCACAGAGATGGTGGAGAATGGTGTAGATATAACACAGATCATGGCAGTAAGTGGGCATCAAAATATACAATCGGTGACACCTTACGTAAAACACACACTAAAATCAGCAAAAAGTGCGTTATCAAAGACACAATCTTTAAATATTTTTAGTGGTGGGTCTTGACAAAATGAAGTTTGCAGTTCACATACATTATAAGTGGAGCATCTAGATGTTTATAAATACATATATAAATGATTTACATATTAGTGAGGGCGATAGCTACAGAGGAGATTGCCCTTTGTGTAAAGGCAAGAATACATTTACTGCATCTAAGGTGGATGGCATTATTGTATTCAACTGCTATAGAGTATCGTGTGGGTCAAAAGGAAAAGTTTCTGTGGGATTAAATCGTGAAGACATATACAATCTTATGAATAAAAGTCCAAGTTTGCCACGTGGCAATGTTGAGGAGTTTCAAATGCCACCACACGTAACACATGACATAAGCAAACCTATCATCAAGGCTTTCATGTCTAGGTGGGGGTTGCATAAAAACTTATCAGCATCATATATTATGTACGATGTAAAAGATGATCGTCTTGTTTTTCCTCTTAGAAATGAGAATGGTACATTAATAGATGCTATAGGACGTAGCTTGGTTGGGGGGCATCCGAAATGGCTACGTTATAGTGGTAGGGCAGACTACTATGTGCAACATACGTGGAAAGGAAGAAAGAAAGCAATCATAGTTGAGGACGTTGTGTCATCTCTAGTAGTCTATGATTGTTTTCCTGATGTTGATGGTGTTGCCATATTGGGTACTAATCTCAATCATCGACACATTGATTTCCTATCTAAGTATGAGCATTGTGTAGTTGCCCTAGACCCTGACGCAAGGAGTAAGACAGTTGCTTACACAAAGGAATTAAAGAATTATGTTTCTGAAGTAACTGCCTACCCCTTGACAGATGACATAAAATATAAGAGAGTAGAGGACATAGAAGGATTGAAAGAGGTGTTAGCATGACAGAGTTGGCTTTAATAAGATCACTCATGGATAAAAAGTTCTATGATGAACACAAAGGTGCTAAGTCACCTGATAAAATATTTTCTAAAGATGTAGTCAAGATTAAACAAGTCTTGGACTATTCAATGAAGAAGTACGAAAAGGATTTAACTGTAGATGAGTTACAAGCTTTATTTATGGCTAACAATCCAACAATGACAACTGCCAACAGAGAAGTGTATACTAATCTGTTTTTTAAGTTAAGTAAGCAGAAAGCTATGGACAAAGAAATAGCTAGTGATGTGCTATCTAGTTTATTTAGGCAGATGTTAGGCGAGGAGATTGCAAACATAGGATTTGATTATGTTAATGGTAAGACCAATTCGTTAGAACCTTTACGTAAGATAATACATAAACACAATGATGACTTTTTACCTAATATTGAAATTGATTGGGAAGACATAAGCATTGAAACACTTTTGCGTCTTAATGATCTTGAAGCTAAGTGGAAGTTCAATCTACCTACTCTCAAACAAAGAATAGAGGGCATCAGCGATGGGCATTTGGTTATGATTGGTGCAAGACCTAACACAGGTAAAACATCGTTTCAGGCATCAATAATAGCAGGTCCTGGTGGCTTTGTTGAACAAGGAGCAAGATGCATTATATTAACTAATGAAGAAGCATATCATCGTGTCGGTTCACGATACTTAACTGCAACAACAGGAATGGACATGAAAGCAATCAAGAACAATCCGGCTAAAGCAGGGATGTTATATAAGAAAGTAACAGATAGGCTGACCATCAAAGATTGTACAGGTTTGTACATGGACTACGTTGAGTTGACAATCAAAGCAACTAAGCCTGACATTGTTGTGTTAGATATGGGTGACAAGTTTGCTATGCGTACAAGTGATAAGTCTGATGTGTACTTGAAAGATGCGGCAATTCATGCTAGGAACATAGCTAAGTTGCATGGTTGTGCAATTATATGGATGAGTCAATTGTCTGCTGAAGCAGAGGGCAGAGTCACACCTAATCAATCTATGCTTGAAGGGTCTAAGACAGGAAAGGCGGCAGAAACAGATTTGATGTTGCTCTTATCTAAAGACCCCATGCTTGAAGGCGAGGAAGAAACAGATATAAGACATATTGTTGTGTCTAAGAATAAGTTGAATGGATGGCATGGTACAGTTACTTGTCGTTTAGATAAAGAGAAATCATTTTATATACCTTGAGGACAAAATGAAATTAGTAGTTGATGTAGAAAACACAGTAATCACAAGAGATGGCAAGCTACACCTTGATCCATACGAGCCAACAAATACTTTAACAATGGTGGGTATTGGTGATGCAAATGGTAGTGGTGAACCAACTGTATTTACTTTTGATCATGCTGAGATACAACCAGATAGTGCTGACAAATTACAGCGTTTACTTGAGGATGCGTCATTATTGATTATGCACAATGCCCAACATGATTTGCAATGGTTGTGGGGATGTGGGTTTAAATTTGATTGCGACATTTATGATACAATGTTAGCTGAGTATGTCTTATGTAGAGGAGTTAAGAAAGGCTTGTCGCTTGAGAAATGTGCAGAACGATATGAATTGCCACATACTAAGTCAGATATATTAAAAGAGTATTTCAAGAAAGGTTTCACGACTAGAGATATACCCCATGCTGAATTAAGTAGCTACTTGAAAGATGATATAAGAGTTACTCGCTGTCTTTATTGGGCATTGTTCAAAAGATATCAAGATCAAGAAAATCAATCTTTGCACAAAGTGTTGGACATAAAAAACAAGGTGTGTAAGACGTTAACTCGCATGTACATGAAAGGCATGAAGGTTGATGAGATGGAATTAGAAAAGGTACGAAATGAGTTTGAACAAGAAAAAACAGACATAGTACTTGAATTATCAGATCAAATGAACATATTAATGGGAGATACACCGATTAATCTTAATAGTCCAGAACAATTATCGCAAGTAATATACAGTCGAAAAGTTATTGATAAAAAGATATGGGGCGAAGAATTGTTTCAACAAGTTAGGGATAAAAGAGATTTTAATCGGTGTGTCGAACAGAATACTGTGCCTATGTACAAAACTAAAGCGATTAAATGTGATGAATGCAATGGTAATAAGAAGATACATAAGATTAAAAAAGATGGTACATTATTCAAGAAACCAAATATATGTAAGAAGTGTTTAGGTGAAGGCTTTCTATTGATACCATCTCAATCTATCGCAGGCTTACGATTCAAACCTACAAGTAAATCATGGATAAGTGCTAATGGTTTCTCTACTGCAAAAGGTGATCTTGATATACTACAGAATCAAGCAACAGCGAATAACTTAATTCCACAAGCTAAGTTCATAGCTAATGTAAAACGTCTGTCTGCTCTAGATTCGTACTTGTCGTCTTTTGTGCAAGGCATAAAGACATTTACAAAAGAAGATGGTTTCTTACATGTGGGATTAACGCAACACATTACATCTACAGGAAGATTTAGTGGTAGAAGTCCTAACATGCAAAACATGCCGCGAGGTGGTACATTTCCTGTTAAGAAAGTATTTGTGTCACGTTTTGAAAATGGACAGATACTAGAAGCTGATTTTGCTCAATTGGAGTTTAGAGTGGCGGCATATTTGTCACAGGACAAGGTGGCTATGGAAGAGGTTAGAACAGGTTTCGATGTGCATAGTTATACTGCTAAGATTATATCTGATGCGGGACAACCTACGAGTCGTCAAGTAGCTAAGATGCATACGTTTGCTCCGCTTTACGGGGCAAGTGGGTATGGCAGAACGAAAGCAGAAGCAGAGTACTATACGCACTTTAATGAAAAGTATAAAGGAATTGCTCAATGGCATAAAAAGTTAGCTGATGAAGTAGTTGCAACAAAGCGAGTTACAATACCATCAGGTAGACAATATGAGTTTCCATTAGTTGAAAGGAGAAGAAATGGTAGCGTAAGTTTTTTTACTATGATTAAGAATTATCCTGTTCAAGGTTTTGCAACAGGTTGTATTGTTCCGATAGTCTTATTGGAATTTGAGAAATTGTTAGGAAATCTACAGAGTTGTTTAGTAAACACAGTACACGATTCAATCGTTGTTGATGTACATCCTAACGAGGTGGATGAAGTGATAGCGGCAGTAGCACACCTAAATCAAAATCTGCACGACATCATCCACCAATACTATAATATTGATTTTAATGTACCATTATTATTAGAATCAAAAATAGGAAAGAATTGGCTTGACACGAAAGAAATTTAGTGTATAACTATAGATTCTATAAAAGTCGAAAGTGAGGATATAATGACTACTAACATAGTAACACAAGATAATATGAACAAATACAATGTCGAAATGGCAAAGATAATGGGTGTAGCTGATGATGATGATTCATCTGAAAGTAAAACATCTACACTAGCTAGAGTAAAGATTATTCATGCACCAATTATGGGTATGAAAACTATTGATGGCGAGGAAACAGAAACTGTTGTTGTCAAAGGTGGTTCGTACTCTATACAAATGCCTGACGATAAGATTGTTTATGGTAGCAAATTAACGATGCGACCATTCATGCAGAGGTACATGTACAAGAAATATGTACAGGGTACTGATGTAGATAATCCGGGCTACTTTGTGAAAACAATCATGGCTGACTCTTTGAATCAAGACCTCAAAGATACGCATGGTGGTTACAATTGTGGTAAACCCGCAGGATACATCAAAGACTTCAAAGCACTTAGTGAGGATATGCAAAAGCTTATACGTACAATCAAACGTGTGCGTGTTATATTTGGTTTAGCTACACTTACTAATCCTGTTGATGAAAGTGGTAAGAAGATCAGTAACTTTGATACCAATATTCCTGTTATATTTGAAGTAGACAATCGGACTAGCTTTAAAACATCAGGTGAACCTTTTTCATCATTAGCTAAACGTAAGCATTTACCTATACAACATTTAATTGATTTTAGTACTGAAGTACAGGAACTACAAACAGGTGGTAAATATTATACAGTTATTGCTAAACTACGTGGGGAATCAATTGATGTTAACAAGGAAGATGCTGAAATGCTACAATCATTTTTAGATTGGATAACTAATTACAATAATTATGTTACTACTAGCTTTGATGAGAAGAGAGGTAATCATATGTCAGAAGAAGAAGCAGAGATTATTGATCAGATTGTGGGCAATGATTTACCTGAAATTGAGGTAGCCTAATGAACCATCCTGTTGAACTGTTGGCTCAAGCCTATCTTAAAGATATTGTTAATAACAAAACTAAGATGGACTCCGACACTATCGAAACTATTGTTAATGATATACGAGATGCCTTGCACCGACAGTTTGCAGGGGAAACACGACAAGAGTTTAGACTAAGACCATCTAACTTGGGCAGACCTAAGTGCCAACTATGGTTTGATAAGAACAAGCCTAGTGAAGGATCTGATCTGCCCTCTAACTTCGTCATCAATATGTTTTTAGGTGATGTTGTTGAGTCTGTATTCAAAGGCATTCTTAGAGCCATGAAAGTCGAGTTCAAAGACAATGGCAAGATTGACATAGACATAGAAGGTGAGAACATAACAGGTGAGTACGATCTTATACTTAATGGAAAAGTTGATGATGTTAAGTCAGCATCTGCTTGGTCATATAAAAATAAGTTTGACAGTTATGGTAGCCTATCTGAGAAAGATGCATTTGGTTACATACCACAATTAGCTATCTATGCAAAGGGAGCTAATGTTGATGTTGGTGGATGGTGGGTTGTTAATAAAAGCAATGGCGAATTTAAATATATATCTGCTGAACAGATGGATGTAGAAGATGTTATGAAGGACGTAAAGTCTACTGTGTCTTATATAAACAATGATGAACCATTTGAACGCTGTTATGAACCTACAGTTGAAACATATAGAAATAAAGAAACAGGAAATATGTTATTACCTGAAGAGTGTCACTTCTGCAAATACAAATATGATTGTTGGGAAACACTAGAGGAGTTACCATCTAAAACATATCAAGGAGCTAAAGAACCCCCCATGAAAGAATACGTAGCATTAGCATGAGAAGAAGACACAATAAACGTAAGTATCGTAGTGGTCTAGAAGAAAAAGTAGCAGAGTTTATACAAGAGCATGAGTCTTGTGTTCGCTATGAAGAGTTCAAGATCAAATGGACAGATGTACGTTTTAGAGTATACACTCCTGACTTTGTTTTAGATAATGGTATTATTATTGAAACAAAAGGACTGTTTACTAGTGAGGATCGTAGAAAACATATTGAGGTACAAAAGCAACATCCAGAATTAGATATTCGATTTGTCTTTACAAACGAAAGAAATAAACTATATAAAGGAAGCAAGACTACCTATGGTATGTGGTGTGATAAAAACAATCTTAAATATGCAACGAGGATTATACCTCTTAAATGGTTAAAGGAAAAAAATAATGTACGTGATAAACGAAAATGATTTTGCCCTTATTATTAGATGCACAGAAAAGGATGGTACGTGGGATGGCAATGTAGATATTAAATTATTTTATTCTGAAGATAACATGTATGGCAAAGAAGCCATAGACAATGTTCTTAAAATGATGAGTTTACTTAGAACATGTATTACAATGATGACTGAAGATAAAAATTTCTTAGCTAAAGTTCATGCTAAAAACAAAGAAGAACATGAAGCTCAAGTCCATGAGGAGATGGATAAACATGATGCACTTGAACATAAAGTAAAGAGTAATCCAAAAGTAGTTTCTAAAAAAGGTAATGTAATAACAATTGATTGGGGGCAAGTATAATGGCTATAGAAGAGTTTGATGGTAAGTATACAGAGGATGCATTTACACCTAATTTAGAAGACATGGTAAATAATCCACCTCATTACAATCAACATGGTATAGAATGTTTAGATGCGATACGAGCCGCAACAGGTGAGGGGTATCAATATTATTTACAAGGAAACATATTAAAATATTTGTGGAGATATAGATATAAGAATGGAAGAGAAGATTTACAGAAAGCATTATTTTATCTACAAAAAATGATTGAGGAAGTAGATGAAAGTTAAAGTATTCTTAATGCTTGACATTGATGAGGAAGAGAATATACTTCCTATTGATGATGACATAGAGGATGCTATACAAAGCACCATTGAAGATTTAATCTTTGATGTTGATGGAATTGAAATTAAAAGTATAAAGGTGACACATGACAAACGCACTACCAACTGATTACCAAAACTTCATAGCTGTTTCTCGCTATGCAAGATGGATTGCTGAAGAAAACAGAAGAGAAACGTGGACAGAAACAGTATCAAGGTACATGGATTACTTATGTAGCAAAATTAATATTGATAATGCTACTAAAGGATATCTGTGGGAAGCGATACATAGCCTACAGGTAATGCCATCTATGAGAGCATTAATGACTGCGGGTGTTGCACTTGATCGTGACAATACTGCGGGATACAACTGTGCTTACTTGCCTGTTGATGATCCTAAATCATTTGATGAAGCTATGTACATATTGCTGTGTGGTACAGGTGTTGGCTTTAGTGTGGAAAGACAGTATGTAGAGAAGTTACCTGATGTTCCTAATAAATTATATAAGTCAGACACATGTATTAAAGTTAAGGATAGCAAAGAAGGTTGGGCAAAAGCATTACGAGTATTGATTTCACTTTTATACGCAGGTGAAATACCTATATACGATGTATCAAAGATACGTCCTGCGGGATCTAGATTGAAGACATTTGGTGGTACTGCATCTGGACCCGGACCTTTAGTGCAACTGTTTCAATTTGCTATCAATACATTTGAGAATGCTAAAGGACGAAAGCTTAATTCGTATGAGTGTCACAGTTTAATGTGTAAAGTTGGTGATGTAGTTGTATCAGGTGGAGTACGCCGGTCAGCCATGATTAGTTTGTCTAATTTGTCTGATATAAGAATGCGTCATGCTAAGTCAGGCAAGTTTTATGAAACTGCACCACACATGAGTATGGCTAATAATAGTGTTGTCTACACAGACAAGCCTGATGGTGCTACATTCTTACGAGAGTGGACTTCACTTGTTGAGTCTAAGTCAGGTGAACGTGGTATATTCAATAGAGTTGCCGCACAAAAGCAAGCTGAGAAGAATGGAAGACGCACATCAGACATAGATTTTGGATGTAACCCATGCTCTGAGATCATACTACGTCCATATCAGTTCTGTAACCTTACTGAGGTGGTAGTTCGTGATAAGGATACCTCTGATGACCTAGCGAGAAAGGTGCGATTAGCAACGATTCTAGGTACTGCACAGGCGACATTGACTAAGTTCCCATATTTGAGAAAAGTGTGGACAGATAATACAGAAGAAGAAAGATTGTTAGGTGTTAGTCTTACAGGTATTATGGATAATGGATTGACTAGTTCTACATATGATTTGAAACATATATTAACAGATCTAAAGCAAGTAGCTATTGATACAAATAAAGTTTATGCTGATAAGTTTGGTATACCACAATCAACTGCAATTACTTGTGTTAAGCCTAGTGGTACAGTATCTCAACTTTGTGATTCAGCTAGTGGAATACATCCTAGATATGCAGAGTACTACATAAGAACTGTAAGAGGTAGTAATCACGATCCACTTACACAGTTTATGAAAGAACAAGGTGTTCCTAGTGAGCCATGTGTAAGCAAACCAAATGAGAATACTGTATTTAGTTTTCCATTTAAATCACCTCGTACATCTGCAAATGTATCTAATGTATCTGCAATAGATCAGCTAGAGTTATGGCTAACATATCAAAGATATTGGTGTGAGCATAAGCCTAGTTGCTCTGTCTATGTTAGAGATCACGAATGGGCAGAAGTTGGTGCATTTGTTTACAAACACTTTGATGAAATGTCAGGTGTATCTTTCTTCCCTAAAGATGATCACGTATATCAACAAGCACCATATAGTGAATGTACTAAAAAAGAATATGAAGAAGCAATAAAAAAAGCCCCATCTAGAATAGATTGGAGCTTGTTAAAGGACTTTGAGAAAGAGGATACCACCTCTTCTAGTCAGACATTTGCTTGTAGTGGAGATTCATGTGAAGTTGTAGATATCGGTGCTTAAATGCAATATGATCTCTTTGAAGAGTTGCCTACGGATGTAACAGATGGTAAAACTTGCATTAAATGTAACAAATACTTACCACAAGAAGCATTTGAATGGTTTTCTGGATCTACCACATGGAGAAGACCACAATGTAAACAATGTAGAGGAGAAAGTAGACGTACAGTACAAGAGCTAAAAAAAACTGCTCCCCCATTAACATCTGAACATGTTTGCCCAATCTGTCAAAAAAATAAACAACAAATATCTTTACATAGATCAAGCCGAATGGGTTCATTTGTTTTAGATCACGATCACGAAAAAAAGGTCTTTAGAGGTTGGTTATGCCATTGCTGTAATACAGCACTAGGTATGCTAGGCGACAATCTAGATACGATACAAAGAGCATACAATTACTTAAAGGAGTTCAAGGAATGAACATAGTTGATAAAGGTTACAAAGCATTTTGGAAAGGCAATTTAACAAATCCTTATAATATGAATACTTACAGAAATAAAGAGTGGGAACGAGGATTTAATAAAGCTTACTTTGAGCAGTTAAAAAAGGTACAGAAACATGAACATAGAAAAGGAAGCAGAAGATTTCATTAAGGAACGAAAGATTAATGTTAAGGTTGAAGAAATAAAATTACTTGTAAAAAATATTAAAAAAGAACTTGACAAATTAGAAAAGTTAATATATATTAATAATTAGATTGGTTGCTTTCCTTATTGTAATCAATCGTAGCTGTGTGGTCAACTCTGTGGGGGTGGTATTAATTTACTGCCCCCTTTTTTTATTAAGGACGTTTATCTTTTATATTCTTTGATATATTAATTAGCTCCATTAAATCCATAGTTGATAATTCCTCTAAATCTTTTAACTTTATCTTTACATCTAAGTCTTTATCATAGCTTTTATTAAAGTTTTGAATAGTTTCAGTAAAATCTCTTTTGTTTAATTTAGCTATCTCCATTACTAATCTTAATCTTTGTGCAAATGCTTCTGTTCCTAATCCTTCTTTTTCAAATGAGAAATCTTGATTAGTTAAGACTGAACCATTTATAGTTTCGTTTAATACACTAGTCATTGTATCAGATATCATATTTTGAACCATTTTTGTTTTATCATCTTGAGATGCTTTATTCCATTCATTGTCATGTAAAAGTGCATAAGCAGAATGCTCTAAACGAGGTGCAACTAATCTATTCATATACACATCTGCATCTCTAAAAGAACTTCGGTATTTACTTTGTTGCTTCCATCCTTGTAGATTTGTTTTATTAAGTAGTTGTTCCATGTAGGTCATTCTACCTTGCCCCTTTAGACCTAACAGATCATACCAACCACCTGATGTATATGTTTTATCTGCCCTAAAAGGGGTTCTATTTTCAACTGCACCTAGTATTTCTTTTTCACCTGTAAGACTTCTTATTAAATTACTTGTATACCTAGTAAGTCCAAATACCATAGCTTGATAAGATGCTTTATTAGGAACTTTTAATTTAACATCATCTTCTCCTAAGTAATATGTAGATAGTTTTTGAAATGCATCACCATAAGGTCTAGTATATCCTGTAGCTAAGTTTTGTGGAATAGTTGTTACTGTTTTAGTTATAATCTCTTCCCATGATTTATTTTGAAAATCTAAGGCATCTTCAATTACTGCCCTAAGATTCATAACAGATTTTGCATTTCTAGTTATTTGCCCTAATACAAATTGATCAGCAAGATCAGATTTAAATTCAGGTGTATAAGAAGTAACTGTACTTCTCTCACCTGTTTCTTGGTTTATGTTAAATCCTTTCTTTATATTATATGCTCTTCCTAAAATAGCACAGTTGGACAATGGAAACATATATCTAATTGATACTAATTTACCATCAATTATTTCTTGATCCCATGCAAGTCCTTGTTCTATCTTTTCTTGATCTCGTATAACACATTGACCGATTGCTGATAATCGCATAGCACCTCTTACAGTAGAATCCCACCAACTACCTTCACCTTCTTCATCTGAGCCTAATGCAGAGATTGCTAAAAGAGCGGGACCACCTGCTGCAAAACCTTTTGCTACTCTTCGTTGATCTTGTAAGCTACCAAATATATCTGATCCTTCAGGTATGTTCATTGATCTAGCATTCATTCCATACTTAGCAACTTTTGCCATCCAATTAACGCTACCACCACCTAGACCATCATACAATAAAGCTAAAGTATTATTCATAAATTTACCAAAAGGTAGAAGTGTACCTAAACCTGGTATATCACCTACTTTTTCAAGTGCAGTAGCTATCTCTTGCATTCCAACAGGTAGTCCTGCTTTCTGATAACTTTTAGTAAAGATATCTTCAAGTGTTCTATCAGTTACCTCTGCTGTCATTTCAAAAAACTCTTGAGAACTGATTTGTTTTCTAAGGTCTACGTCAGACTGTCTAGTAAACTCCATGAATCCCATATCATATTTGTTTCTTAGATATCTATCTAAATTTCCTATATAAGCTTGTGATTTTGTAAATGTATCTATTGTATTAACTAGCATTAACTTCTGTGCGTATTTAAGATAGTAGTCTTCATTTACTCGCATCCATGCTGGCGGCGAACCAACAATCTTACCATCAACTTCTTTTACATAGCCAAACTGTTTTGCTAAATCCTCTACATTTCTAACATCAACACCACCTATGATTGCATGTCTTAATGCTTTTGCACCTTCTGTGTCTATCTCTAACATTTTTAAAAAAGCTTCTTTATTAGCAGTAGGATCTAACAGATTAGCTATTCTAAATATCTGATTATTAAAAATGTCTTTTGCTTCTTTAATTGAATCCCCTAGTATGTTGACTTTACTTTCACCATAATTGACTTTATCAAAAGTGTGCTTAATAGTATTGCCCATTAGTTTAGGTGGAATTAAAGCTGTGTGTAATAACATTAATCCTGTATCAGCAGCAGCATTTAATCCTGTAGCCGCTAACCAACCACTAAAGTTCAAAGATGATGTAGAGTATGTAGATACAACACCTCGTTTCCATGCGGCTTGTAAGTAGTGCCACGGGCGAGGGTGTATCTTTTTTAGTTGTTCCATTAATTTGCTACCATCAACAGAGTACTTTACACTCTTGGCATCGTTTAACACCATGCGTTGTACTTGACTACCTACATTTAATTTTTTACCTGCATCAGACATTGTAAATGCAAGTGATTTCATAAAGCCATCCCATGATGTAGGTTGTGCTAGTTTGTTAGCAAAAGGACTCTCGCCTTTAAATCCTACTTTACGCATCTTTTTAGTAAATGCAGCTTTAATTTGTGGTGCAGTTGATTCATCCATTAACTTTATAAAAGCAGCCATGAATTGTTTATTTTTACTCGCTTTTTTTAAGTCTTTAAAGTAAACTAGATCTAAATCTTCTGTCATAGTTTCAACCATGCCTTTGACACCCATATCCTTGTTACCAAACATATAAAGTTTAATAAAATCTAAATCAGCATATTGACTGTCCTCTTCTAATAACTGTCTACCACCTTTTGTTTTTTTAGACCAAAAGTCTATTAGCTCTTCATTCTTTAAACTTATCTTCTCAAGTATCGTTGCTTTTTGTGCATCTGTTTTTACTTTCTTAGTTAGGAAACCATCAAACTCTTTTCCACCAACTGTAAATTTTCTTTTTCTTAATACTTTTGGTGGCAAATGCAAAGCTAAGTCTACTCCACCACCTATTAATCCCTCAAAAAGTGATATAAATCCATCTACTGTATTGTAGCCATCTTGCCTACCAACTTTCTTTTGGAAGTCTTGATATACAGCATCTAATCCTAGTGCCACAGCAGCATCTGCCATTGAAGTATAGCCTATTTGTTTTAGCATCATATTTTTACTTTGAGATGCTACTGCTGTGTTTACAAGTTTATCTTTAGCTACATTTTTGATTACTTTTGAACCACCATACTTTCCTAAAAACTTACCAACAACAACACCGGGAATGTAATTAGATGGACTCTCTATAGGATTTATTATATTACCAACATGCTCCATAGCTCCCATAACACCATCCATAGTAGATCCATGTTTTCCTTTTAATCGTTGAAATATACTAGGATACTTATCCCACATATCGTAGGCTGTTTTATAATGATGTAGGTTTTCAGGTGTCTCTCTTCGCACAGCTAATGATTCTCCAAATATACCTGTATCTGTAGAGTCGATATTTCGCATTTGAGTTACCCACTTTTTAACAACTTCTTCATTATCCCATTCATCAGCTACTGCCCCATATCCAACTAATTTTAAATAAGATCTTAGTTGAGAATTTAATCGTTGATCAGATGCTAATGTATCATCATCAAGTGTTTCAATTGAATTAATATAATTCTGATCAATAGGTTCAGTAGAAAACAATGATCCATCTTCAGGTTGTTCTAATTGTAGTATAGGTTCAGTAGAATAGATCATCTCATCTGAAACATTTGGTGTATTTGTTTCTTCATAATTAAAAAAGTTTCTCATATTAATCTAAATCCCATTTTGCTTGCCCCATAAATTCTGGTCTTCTGAGTACATCTTCTACTCTGATTTCTTCTGTTGTACCATCATAAGTTCTATACTGTAAAACAGTTCCACTACTTAGTGTTCCACCATCAGTTCCTCCCATTAAATCAATAAATATTTTTAATGAGTGCCTATCTGCAAATACATAATTTTGATCTATTCCAAACATAGCCATATAGCCTGTCAAAGTTCTCTTTTGTCCTGAAACTCTAGGATTTTGATCTGCAAAAATTTTCATCTCCTTCATCTTCTCTCCTAAAGCAGATATAAAATCTTGAGGATCTCCAGCTTGCCCTGATAAATATGTTTTTACATAGGCTTCTCTATGTAGAAGTTGATATATTCCTCTGCCACCAACTGACATGTTTACCATTTGTCTGTGTTTTTCTACTTGCTGTTCTAAGATAACTATTTCAGCATTTAATTGATTTTTTCTTGCTTCAGTAGTAGCACTAGCAAGTTGTTCTTTTGCCCTTCTAAGTTTTTGAACCAGACCCTTTTTGGATTCTCTTAATTCATCAGGATCGCCTGACCACATTCTACCAAAATCATCTGCTTCTGGATCGTATATATTTGCAAAAGAACTTACAACTCTTCCATTTATAGTATTACTTAATGTAGCTTTAGCATTTGTTTCAACAATACCAACAAAATCATTTAATCTGTCATTTAGCACATCTGTTATTTTTTCTCCTAACATGCTAGGCATACCTTTACTGTAGTCTAGTCCACCTTCAACAGGCTCTAATTGATCTTGATCAAATCCGATAGACCCTATAGGCAATTCTGATAGTCGATCATAGGTAACAGTTTCATCACCTATCTGTGTTTGACCTGCACCTCTTAAATAATCATTTGCTAACTGCATACCTGCAAGAGGACTACCATAAGATGATGCAAAAACACCTGCATTTAATTGATTTGGTGTCTTAGCGTTCTTTAATAATTTATCATAGCCTGCATAGTATTTTCTAAGTGCTTTGCTAACTGATTCAGGAGTATTTTCAAATCCATCTATATTTGTATAAGCACTAAGTTGTTTTCTAAAAGATGGCATCATTAACTCATAATCCTGTTTAGTTAACTTTGGCTGACCTTTTAATGCACGAGCATCATTTATTTTTTT
>CEVU01048121.1_pt1 | contig 18362 bp, 16 predicted proteins | sample 427081 | NCBI WGS metagenome assembly CEVU01 (sample SAMEA2623868, study PRJEB7988) | marine metagenome | biome: marine biome (ENVO:00000447); feature: deep chlorophyll maximum layer (ENVO:xxxxxxxx); material: "saline water (ENVO:00002010), including plankton (ENVO:xxxxxxxx)" | depth 80 m | reverse complement strand
TCCAATTTTATTTATATTTTTTTCATCTAAATAATTCATATTATTTATAGATCCAATAAATTGAGTCTTATATCGAATACCAGGTTTTTCAATAATATGAATTAAATACGATTGATTATTCTTTTTAATATCTTTTAGCACTACTCCAGTAGAAGAATAAAAATTTCCAGATTCCAGCGATAAAACTATATTATCTGCATCTAATTCTTTTGCTTTAACCATTACCCAACCACGACCTGGGTTAGCTTTTCCAATTTTATAATTATAATAGGCATGTGCATCATCTACAGCTAGGCCATACATGGGAGGCAGATCTTTTAATATTCTCATGGTCAGCACTATATCCCACATCTTATCTGTGCTTGGCTTTTCATTATTTCCCCAGTTGTTTACTAAAGGGTGGCCATTATAGACTTCAAAAAAGGAATCTCCTTCTATATTAATTAAATGTTCTGATAAGAGTGCCCATTCATAATTTGGATGATTGATATGGGCAATCATAGACTGACCTGTTTTTTCACGTTGCTCTCGAACAGCATTTATATTTCGTTGTAAAACATCAAATACGCTATTTCCACCTTGTGGAGGAATAAATTCTGCTATATTTGTTGCATTAATATGGATAGGTGTTTCTTCATATACATCGCTGATTTCTTCAGATTGAATTAATAGAAACTCATTAGCACTTTCAAATTTTATTTTCAGTTTATCTAATGTAGTAAGCTGCATTTCAAGCGTATCATTTTTTGTACGCGTTTTGATCCAATCAAAACCAAACCTATTTTGAATATCTTTAAGTTTTTCTTTCGTCATTACTGGTGGCCATCCACCAGGATCTGTATCATGTACTTTTATCCATTTTTCTATAGTTGATAAGATATTATGATCCGATAATGCTAGAAAATCATATCCATTAGTTTTATACCAATCAACAGTGATTTCAGGAGGAGCATCACCATCGCTCCAAAAAGTATGTGTGTGAAGGTTCCCTTTGTACCATTGCTCTGTGCCACTATTATTACAGTTACTAATTATTAATAGCAATAGAATGATATATGTTATTTTTTTAAAAATGTTGTTATCCTTTTAATTAATTCATCTCTAGTATCTCTATAGGGTGGAAGATCTTCATTATTTGAAGTCCATCCATGATAAGGATCTTCAATACTCCAGTGTAATTGTTCTTGATTCCCTGGAAAGGTTGGACAATAATTTTTGGCATTATCACAGACGGTTATTACGATATCAATACCAGAATCTATATACCTATCAATTGATTCTGAAAAATGGTGCGAAATATCAACGCCAATTTCATTCATTACAATTACAGATGCTGGATGCAATCTAGATGGATGGCTCCCTGCGCTAAAGACTTCAAATAAATTTCCAGCCATTTCACGTAATAATCCTTCAGCCATTTGAGATCTACAAGCGTTCCCAGTACATATAAAAATCACTTTCTTTTTATTCATATTTGATATTACTCTTATAAATTACGTTCTGCAAATTTCAGCATGAATGCATAGTGATAAAAGATAAGAAATTATAAATTTTACCCTGATATGAATAAAAAACATATAGCGAAACCTTTACTTTCAAACCCAATTGAACCATATCCAGGTTTAACCGTTTCTGATTTAAATAGATATTTACCCGCTTTACAAAAAGTAGATGATATGCAAATGACAAATGATTCTATGCGTGATGGTGTTTTTTTATCTGATGGATTAGAAGGACTACGAAAGTTACCTTCATCAAGTATTGATGTCATTATAACAGATCCCCCTGAAAACCCCTGGAGGGGGGAGGATCGCCCTGGATCTCCTATGACTTTACAGGAATATTATAAATGGAATAATAATTGGCTAAAGGAGGCACACCGAGTTTTGAAATCAACAGGTGCATTGTATCTATTCTGTGACTGGAGATTATCAGGGATGTATCATTCAATGTTAACAAATTTTCTTCATATACAAACGCGTATAACATGGAGAAAAATGTTAGCTGGAGAGAACTCGAAGGCTTTAACCTGGAAAAATCAGACTTCAGATATTTGGTTTGCAACAAAAACTAATGATTTTCTTTTTCATCAAGAAGCTATTACAGATCAAAAAGATCTCAAGCCATCATTAGAAAAAGATTCAGCGCCTAGTAATTTATGGGCAGATATTATTGATACACACACAGGTAAATCTGAAGAAATGAATGGTGATAAACCCGAAGCGTTAATTAAGCGTATATTAGATGCTAGTAGCTTCAAGCTTAATTGGGTTGTGGATCCTTTTATGGGAACTGGAGGTGTAGGCGTTGTAACAAAAAAACTTGGTAGGCGTTTTATTGGTTTTGAAACTGATCAAGATCAATTATTAATTAGCATGAAAAGAATAGATCAAAGTTAGGAATATAATTATGTCATTATATGAAACAATACAATCTGATATGTATGAAGCAATGAAAGGTAGCGATAAATTTAAGACTTCTACTTTAAGAGTCGCCCTTGCAAGACTAAAAGATAAAAAAATTGAAAAAAGAGAAGATTTAAATCATAATGAAGAAATCAAAATAATTCAAAATTTAGTTAAACAACGTAAAGAAGCTGCAGATATATATGAAAAAAATGATCGTTCAGAACTTATGAAAAATGAAATGGATGAATTAAAAATATTGAGTGTATATCTACCAAAAATGATGTCAGAACAAGAGCTAAACATATTAATTAAAAAAGTTATTTCAGATATTGGAGCAACTAGTATGAGTGATATGGGAAAAGTTATGCCAGAAATTATGAAGCGTTCCAAAGGGAAAGCCGATGGTAAAATGACTCAAACAATTGTAAGTAATATTTTACAGCAAGCGTGATTTTATTTTTAGATTTTCTCGCATTTTTTTTTATAGTTTTAATGGGAAGCATAGGTTTCCGTAGAGGTTTTATTGAGGAGGTTGGGCGCTTAATTGGATTAGTTATTTCAACGATATTTTCTCTAAAGTATTATCTTGCTCTATCTTCAAAAATATTAGCCTTTATAGATCTTAATACATTTGTAGTGATGGTAATTAGTTTTTCAATTATCTTTGTTTTAATATTGTTTATAGTAAGAGTGCTAACAAGATTCTTCCATATTCTTTTAACATCAAGAGGAACAAAGTTTGCTAATCGCTCCATGGGATTTATTTTTGGTGCAATAAAAGGAATCATCATATTAATGTTATTTTTTTGGACTATGGATCTTTTCCCTTCAAATAAATGGATATCTATAATACGTAATGAATCTAATTTATCGTATAGGTTTACTAATACGCGATTCATTATAATTAATTTGTTTCATCTTGAGGACCCTATAAAAGAAGGGGAAATATTTTTGAAAGACATGATTAATAATGATACAATAATTAATAATGATAAGTCTTAATTATGGCGCGCGTTCCTGAAGAAACAATTGAACGCATTCGGAATACAGCAGATATATATGATGTAGTTGCTCAATATGTTGATTTAAAGAAACGAGGGAGAAATTTTTTTGGATTATGTCCCTTCCATTCTGAAAAAACTCCATCATTTAGCGTTGCTCCTGATAAGCAAATATATCATTGTTTCGGATGTGGAGCGGGTGGAAATGTATTTAGTTTTATTGTAGAACATGAAAAGATTTCATTTATTGAGGCTGTTCAACAGCTAGGACAAAAATATGGTATAGACGTAGACTATCAATCTGGTCCATCAAGTAAAATTTTCTCTTCTTTATATGAATTGCATGATCTTGCGGTTAAGCTTTATCATAATATTCTTTTTTCAGAAAAAGGAAAATCAGCGCTTGATTATTTATATAACCGTGGATTAAATGATGATACAATAAAAACATATCAGATTGGATTTGCACCTGATTCATGGGATACATTATCTAATACTATTAAGGAATCATCATATAAAGATGCTATTTATGAGAAAACAGGCCTCTTTATAAAAACTGATAGGGGATGGCGTGATCGATTTCGATCAAGAATAATGTTCCCTATATACCATCAATCAGGAAAAGCTATTGCTTTTGGTGGCAGAATTTTTAATAGTGATGATCCTGCAAAATATCTTAATTCACCAGAAACTCCATTGTATAGAAAAAGTGAAGTATTTTATGGTTTGCATAAAACTAGAGATTCTATCAGGAAGTTCTCAACTGCAATACTTGTAGAGGGTTATACAGATTTTTTGCAATTAGTACAATTAGGTATTCCAAATGTTGTTGCACTTTCTGGAACCTCACTGGGAAAAAATCATGCTAATCAGATACGAAAGTTTGCATCCAAAGTTTATTTAGCATACGATGGTGATGATGCAGGAGTAAATGCAACTTTAAGGGCAGGCTATGTTTTATTTCAAGCGGGTGTAGAACCTTTGGTTATACCAATGCCTGATGATAAAGATCCAGATGATTGGGTTAGAGAAGCGGGTGTGAATGCATTCCAAGAAGCAATGGGATCAAGTATGTCTCTTTTATTATTTCACTTACAAAAGAAAGATGTTAAGAATTTATCAGCTACTGATCGATCCAGCACTGTAAAAGAAATTCTCAAAGAAATATCACTAATTAATGATGGAATTATTCGGGATGACTTACTTAAATCATTATCTCAAGAGCTTCAATTAGATGAAGTAGAAGTATTTCGATTATTCAATAGTCAAACTAGGATAAAGAAAATTCAAGATAATCCGGAACAATCTAGTACGAAGGATCAGCCATTCACTAATACAACACAGAAAGCACAATTAGAAATTATTCGCGCTATTGCTTTTAATTTTGATGAAGTGTATCCCTCTATGAAAAACATAATTGATTTTGAAATATTTGATGAACCAATCCTCCAAAAAATTGGTTTATTATTAATAGAGGATAAAAAATCTAATGATTTACCTGCGATAATTGATCAATTTGAAAATATGGAGGATAAAAAATTGGTATCTGAAATTTTATTTGATGAATTGAGTTCTGATGACCCACAATTAATTATAAAAGAATGTTTTTCAACTATTAAGAAAAAATTAATAAAAGATCAAATTAAGCAAGCAAGAATACAAATAAGAGAATTCGAATCTTCTGGAAAAGATACAAAAGAAATTATTATTCAAGTAACCAAGCTACAGAAAACGCTACAAGAATTAACAGAAAATATTGAAACAGAGTAAATTTGTGAGATTATGCCTAATAGTTATATTTTTTTTTACTTTTGTATATGGACAAACTATGAAATGGGATAACCGAGCAAGGTATACTGCAATGAAAATTTCATGTGATACAGACAGTGTGCCTATATATCTAGATGGTTACTTTGTTGGTAAAACACCGATAAGACAGGCGTTAACGGTTACCCCGGGCTGGCATAAAGTAAGTATTTTTCCGCCTGACGATGGGGTTCCAGAGCAATCTGTTCCATCTAATAGAACACTAAAAGATATTATACGATTAGGCCAGCAAGATGTAATGGTGGAAGAAGGGAGCGTAGAGTTAGTCGTAATGAGTTATCGAGCGATTGATGCAGAGATAGAAGAATATCAAAGACAGACACAAAGTGGAACTTGGGTACGAGCAAGTATGCTATTTGCTTTATTATTTATTATTATCTGGGGCCTATAGATAAAAGAACATTGAAAGTAGACATAATTTTTCGCTACACAGTTTTATTTATACCTTTCTTTTTGATCAGTCAAGAAATAGATACCACTATAGTAAAATATTTCCCAACAGATCTTACAAGATCCATTTTATTACAAGATGGTATGGATAAAAAAAAGGTAAAAAAAGGAGCATATTTCAAAGCAACTTATGATGGAAGTGGTGACTTAATTAAAATAGAATATATACCAAGTAAGAGTGAAAAAGACATATTAGATACTACACAAACAAGAACATTATTTTATTCAGATTGGAATGATTATAACAGAGAGCTCAGCAATCCTATTTCTGAATGGGATTCTGAAAGACTTCCCCACTACAAAGCAACTTTTGGACGAAATGGTAGATTAACATTTGTTGAAAGGTATAATGGCCTGGGAAAAAAACTATATACATATAGGTTGAGATGGAATAAAGCTGGAACGAGGTCAGCATATAAAATTACATTTCATACAAATATGATAATTACTCAATTAGATAGTGTTTTATTTGCTAATCCAGCAAGTGAGATTCGAAAAAATTGGGTTGCTGATTTTCGAAGTATAAAAGATGGTAGGCCAAAATCAGTATCTGTTTATGATGAGCTTGGTAGTGAATACTATAGTTATAAATTTTATTATGAAGATTTACAAGATTCTATAAATCAAACAGAAAAAATTACTTCAAGATATTTTCAAAGAGACACTTTATTCCTAGGAAGTCATGAAGTTTATATTGCTAAGGAAAAATTTCTAACACAACTAGATTATTTTAATATTGATGGGTCATTAATATCAAGAAATGCGTATTGGATGGATCCTATCCTTAAAGATGTAATTGTTACTACAGCAAATGAGCAAGGTGAAATAATTAGTCGACATATCGTATCAAAAGCAAATACATTATGGAGACAGTATCGATTAGGCGGAACTTATAAAGATGAAAAAGAAGAGAAAGTAAGTATAAGGGAAAGAAAAGTAGTTAAAGATAGGATTATAGCGGAAGAGGAAGAAAAAGATGTAGCCATGATGAATCTTGATATATATGGTTCAGTACCAATGATGAATGGCATAGGTTTGAATATGAAAGAAACTGAATGGGGGCCTGGTTTTATTATAGGAACTAAATTGCCTTGGATTTTTAGGTTTGATCAATCATTATATTATTTATTATTTGAATATATGTCAGTTTCGCTCCCAGGTGGTTATTATCCGTTAGATCTCAATGGCTTTAATGCCTTAATTAGCTCTCCGATTAGCTTAAGTTCAATTCAGGGACTAAATATTATTGGTGGTTTTGGTATACACCTAGCATCATATGGTCAGGTTAATAATGTGAACTCATTCGCTATTATAGGTGGAGCAGAATTTCGATTAGTTAGCAATGCATTTTCTAATTCACGAATAAAAAATGTTTTTGGTTTTCGAGTAGTACATTCAATGGCAGACCCACGAGATGAAGAAGCAAATAATAATTTTATATTATTTCATGCGGGGTTTATTTATTCTTTATAATTATAGTAATAAAAAAGCCCCAGTTAAGGGGCTTTTTTATTGCATCTAGTTAATATACTTATTAATTAGAATCTAAATGTTACACCAAGATTAAAATATCTTGGGGAACCAAGAAACACTTCAGCACTCATCGCATTATGTCTACCAGTTTCATTACTGTAATAACCATTATAACTACTGTTATCAACAGCATCTTGAACATAAACAGCATCTAATGCATTGAATACATGTAGGAACGCCTGCATACTAACAGTTGACCCTGCAGCATCAAAGCTGAAAGGAAGATCATAATATGCATGTAGATCTACTTTGCTATATCCAGGAGTTTCCCATGATTGATTTCTATCTGCATCAGCATCTGTTCCATCATATTCACGGCTTCCTGGGCTCCAATCAGCAAAGTGACGGGCATATTTACCCCATATTGCTTGTAGCTTCATCCCATCCATTGGAGTGAGCGTAGGTCCTAAGACAATACTCCACTGTGGTTGGTCACCAATTCTTAGGCCATCAAGCGCATAATCATATTCAGTGGATTCCTGAGTATCATAATTTTTATATGTACCACTTGCATCACCATCATGTTGCCATGTACCAAATGATGCTGCACCAAACATACTGAGCATATCACTGAACTGGGCATTAGCTTCTAATTCAACACCTTGGTGGCTTTGGTCTACGCCAGTTAAGAAAACCATAGCGTCTGCACCATCACTGGAGCCAGCATTAACATATTTAACCTGATTACGATCTTTCCACTGGGTGTTGTATAGATTAACATTTGCAGACATAGAGCCATCATCAGATCTCAACTTTAGTCCAGCTTCTACGCTAGTAAATGTTTCATTAAGCGGATCAGTAGATATTGTACCATTGTTATCATCAATGACATTATCAAGAATAGGAACTTTTTCAACATTTCCAACATTGAAAAACACTTTGGCTTGATCACCAACTTTTCCAACAACTGGAATAGCGCTTAACATAGACATTGCTCCACCTAGATCATACATAACACCAGCTTTAACCTGCATCGCAGAAATTGGATCAGCTTCAAACTTTGGTGAGCCTACAAGGAAATAGTTTGTATGTGTGTAAGTAATAGAAGACCATCCAAACATACCATAAGCTGAAAGAGCATCTTTTGTATAATTACCTTGAGCAAATAATCCCATCCAATCAACAGTGTTTGTATTATGATAAGCAATAATATCGCCTAATCCTGCTTGATATCCATCTGGACGATTATCATCAGAAGTTTCTACAAAGTAATCACCGCCTAATAAATCACGCACTTCACGTGCATGCTCAATTTCAGCAGTTCTCCAGTCAACACCAACCTCAAGAGTTGTTTCATCATTCAAATCATAATTAAGCTTAGAAATAAGACCATATGTATCTTGTCTATTAATACTGTTTCTTAAAATTGCATCTGACTCACCGAGACCTTTGGCCTCACCTTTTCTAGTTTCATCACTTTGATTCATTGCAATGGTTGCATCTAGATCAAAAATTCTAGAAGGGCCAGAATAATCCCAAATAAATCCATCATTATTTCTATATGTACCAGAACCACCACCAGAACCACCAGACCAGTAAAGGACAGATGATAATCTCATTTGGTCATTTATTGTCATAAAATGATTCAGATTAACAAGTGGTTTATGAAAGAAGTTTTCACGTTCATTGATGAAATTAGGATCATGACGAGCCTGAGTTTTAGCTCCATACATATACATATACTGTTTGCCATCATATGAAGGACTAACCTTTGCCCAGTTTTGGCTATAGAATCTACCACTTTCAGCTCCTGGCTGTAGATCATGTGAAGTAGCTTCAGAAAATGCATCTAAGGCAGCTTGAGCATAACCCAACTCAGTTTTTGCAAAATCTTGGTCATACGCTGCGGCATTTTGTTTCCAAAGATTTTGGCCATGACGTTGTGGAGCACCAATCGCATATAATTCGAGACGATTATTTTCATCCACCGCATAACTTGCACCTAGATAATAAGCCCAAGCATCTGTCCATTGCTTATCAATGACGCCATCACCAGTTTTACGGACTACAGTACCACTAACCGCAAACTTATCATTGATCAACCCTGAACTATAGTTAAATGTTGATTTTAAGAAATTACCAGCACCAAGTTCTTGCTTGAACATGCCGCCAGCTTCCATTGCTGTAGGATCAGTAATAACATTCATTGTACCACCTATTGATGGTGCAGCAAGGTTTACAGCGCTGAGTCCTCGTTGCATCTGAATAGATGAAGTTACATCACCTACCCCATCCCAATTAGACCAATACACCCATCCATTTTCCATATCATTTTGAGGAACGCCATTAATCATTACTGCAACATTACGTTGATTAAATCCACGAACATTTACACGTGCGTCTCCTGCACCACCACCTTGCGCTGTAGCATATACACTAGGTGTAGCATTCAACGCCAAGGGAATATCTTGTGATCCAAGACGAAATTCCATATCTGCTTTACTAACATTTGAGTACGCTACAGGAGTATTTTCACCAGCACGTGATGCTAATACTTCTAAACCACTCATTTGTAAAACGGAAGTTGATAGTGAAAAGTTTAAAACTGTAGTTCCTGTTCCAACAGTAACTGTTTCACTTGATGATTTATAACCCATTACAGAAGCTGTAACGGTATAGGAACCAGCTGGTACATTTTCAATTATAAATGAACCAGATTCATCAGCGGCAGCTCCAAGCTCTGTACCTTCAACAACAACGTTTGCACCTGGCAAGACGCCTCCAGTACTAACATCGCTTACCGTACCTGCAACGGTTCCTGCTTCACCCCAAACAGCTTCTTCAACAGCTGCTTCTTCTACCACTGCATCATCTTGTGCAAAAATGGCTAGAGGGATTGCTAATATTAATGAGAATAGAAAAAAATGATTTTTCATTATTTACTCCCTTGTGTATTGTTTTTCAAGTTTAATTATATTTATTATGTAAATATTTAACACGTAAAATACATTCTACTGTGCTGGAAGTTCTTATAAACTGATAACTTTCGCAAACATTTAACACAAATTTAATATTATTTCTTTTTACTGCTTATTATTAAAAAAATTAAATTTCTTCACCAAATAATTTTTCTACATCAATAGATCGATCATCATTGTAGAAAATCCATTTCCCAAATCGTTTTCCATCAACGTATTCTCCTTCAATTTGTTTCCATCCTTCATCATACCATTGAACGCTTTTTCCGTGTCGAACACCATCTTTGAATTCTTCTTGTTTAAATTTTTTTCCACTATCGTAATACCAATTATACGTTCCATGTAATTTACCATTTTTAAATTGCCCCTCTGCATAGCGCACACCTTTTTTATTCCAGTATGTCCATTTTCCATTCCATAGTCCGTTTTGATATGTCCCCTCTTTTTGTTTTTGACCATTTTCGTACCAGTAAGTGCGCTTCAAAACGATAATTCTATTTTTATATTCTTTAACAACCGTTACTATTTTTGGCATTCCATTTTCATGTACCGATTCAACATAATCTCGAGTTTGAGAGAATAGAGATCCAATCAGGAAAATATTAAGAATAATTATTTGTTTTGTTTTTATATTTTGACTCATGAGCTGTTAATTTACGTGAAAAATTAATATTTCTCTATATAACACGATTAATTACTTTTTGATCTTAGATTAAAATAAATAAAACCTAATTTTTAATATTCTATTACTTGGCAATTGGGGCAGAAGTGCGTGCCGCGACCAGCTACTTTTTTCTTTATGATTATCTCTGAGCATTTTGGACATGGATTTCCTTCTTTACGAAATATATTTAGCTGATCAGAATATTTTCCAGATCTACCATTTAAAAAAGTAAAATCGACCACAGTTGTTCCTTTAGCCTTTATTGATGATTGTAAAGTTGATTTAATCATTTTACTCAATATTGTAATATTTTTTTCTGGAATTTTGTTTGAAATGGTTTCTGGGTGGATATTACTTTTCCACAAACATTCATCAACGTATATATTGCCCAATCCAGCAATAATATGTTGATCCAACAATAATGCTTTAATTATCCTTTTTTTACTATGTAAAATATTTAATAGAATACGTCCATTCATTTCATTGCTTAATGGCTCTATTCCTAGTTTATTATTAAGATAATCCTGTGATTGATAATAATAAAACCTCCCGAACTTTCTTGTATCTTCAAATATTAAATAGTTGCCATTATTTATTTTAATAATGGCAGATATATGTTTGTTTTGAGGAATATTATTTTGAAAATAAAGTTTTCCTGTCATACGTAAATGAATGGCTAGTATATCTTCATTAAATCCAATAATAATAAACTTTGCTCTACGCTCAACTCGCTGAATTTTCCTTTTAACCAAATTATTTAAAAACTCATCTTCTGAAAAATTAAATAATACTTTTGGCCATCTTATATCAATATGTTCAAATTCATTATTGATTAGCCCATCACGAATTGATTGAACTACCGTTTCTACTTCAGGAAGTTCAGGCATACATTAATTAAACCAATATGAAAGTTTTGCTACTAAAGCTTTATCTTTTAATTTAAAATTTTCAGGATAGGTATTATTTGTATATACAATAAATAAATCAGATACTGGTGCAAAGCGCCATTGGCACCGGAAGTTGATATTGATGTTATCAGATTGATCATTATATTGAACAAACGTAGTAAAAAATAATTTATTTGTGAATGTTATATCTAAGCGCGGACCAAATAATATAAAATCAATATCATTCAATGGATCTGGAAGATCTATTTTATCATACGTCGTATTTATAGACAAATTTAGATAGGGTTGAAATCTATAATTTACTTTACCGTTTATAGATAACTTTATTCCATTATAATAACCTCCGTAACGAACACTGGAACTAAAGTTTATAGTTTTTCTGGAATCAGATACATAATTCATCGAAAACTCATTCCAATTGAATTTATTACCAGCAGAGAGAGAGTCCCCATCTGAATTGGTTGGGTCAAACGGAGTTAACAGTTTGACATATCCATTTTCTAATTCAAATGTAAATTTGCTTCGATTTCGCCAATTAATATTATATTTAAGCTCAAATTCTCTATCTGTTAAATCAAAATTCTCATCTAAAAATGTATCAAACTTAAATGATGGACCATGATTTTGAATTTTACCTCTTTTTGGGTAAAACTTATAATCGATTTCTGGATCAAATCGATGGAACCCATTTCTTTTAATATAGCCAACTTCCGCTTTATATCCAGAACCAACAAAAGAATAACCAAAATTAGCAGACACAATACCATTATTATATTGTATTGATGTTGTAGCTGCGTATGGATTATTTATTGCATTTTCATATAATGAATGATGATAAAAAGCTTTTCCCATCCATAAGTTATCTTTGCTTGCAAGATTAAAATCAACACCAATTACTCTATTATAAGAGCTAAAATAATCATCAGCAACTTTCGAGTCTTTATTTACAATAAATGCGCTGAGACTTGATCGAGAAAACATTTTTCTTTGAAGCGCTGCAACAGTGAAATTGTTTGATGAGTTTTCATTTGATGAATCAGTTTGTATAGTCATAATTCCTAAACGGTAATTTGATCCAACTTTTCCACTAAATCGCACACCAGACTTTACAGGGCTTTGTAAACCAATCCTTCTGGAAAAAAAAGGTCTAATATTTCTATTACCTAGGCTTGCAAAAAGATCGCTATTTTCCAAAAAAAATTGTCTTTTTTCAGGAAAAAATAATTCAAATCGACCTAAATTTGTTCTTTGCTGATCAACTTCAACCTGAGAAAAATCTGGATTAACAGTTAAATCTATATTTAATGATGTAGATAATGTTACTTTTCCATCCATGCCATAATCAATATTGGTATTAGCTTTTCTTTCTTCATTAATATTTTCAAATGCTTTTGCGGAAAAATATGGGATTATTGAAAATCTAGTACCCAAGGATGGAGGAGGTTTCGTCCATTTAAGAGTTCCTGTAAAAGCTAGAGTAGATGATTTAAATTGTCTAGGGACAGGAGCCCAGGATGATTTTTCATTTTGCAATAGTGAAAATCGACTAAAATTGATTCCCCATTCATCTACACCTTCTAAATATCGAATACTCCGAAATGGAATTGCAAACTCTGCTATCCAATAATCATCATGTTGCTTTACTTCCGAAAACCATTTACAATCCCAATTTAGGGATACATCTCCACCATCAGCTTGAATTCCATCCCATTGAGCTCCTGCAGCAGAAACGCCAAATGCAAATCCATTTGTTTGATCATTATATGTATCAATAAAAATGATAAAATTATCATTTTTAGGAAAACTAAAATCTCTGCGTAATGACTCAACTGGACGTTTACCAGTTACCGTGTCATAACAAATAATTAAAGCATATAAATAATTATCATCATATGTAAGTTGAACTTTTGTTTGTGCAGTTGCAAATCCTGTATCAATCGGAGTTATTCGAAAAAAATCTTTAATTACTGGCGATGTTTTCCAAACTTTTTCTGAATTCTTTCCATCTACTATTATTTCTTCATTCGTAGGAGAAATTTCCACTTGAAACTTCTTGCGATTAACAAGTTCATCCTGTGCTTGGATAAAAATTTGTAAAAAGACAAAAAGAATAAAAAGGATTTTAAATCTCATCAGATTTTTAAATTGATTATAGTGTTACTTCAAAATCAAATTTTTGAGTAATGACTTCACCTGCGCTTTTGACTTGAACCCACAAACCATATTTGCCCGTATTTTCAAGATTAATTGCGGGAAATGATACTTCTCCATTTGGAGATATATTATTAAAATAATTTTCTGTTGAGTCATTAACGAATCCAAAAAAACAAATATCATCTTGATCTACAATATTCTGAATGAAGTTTTCTTGAAACATTTCTTGTGATGCCATACTAATTGTTCCAATTGGATGTATATGAACAAAAACACTTTGATCTTTTTTTAATAAGGCAGCATGTCCACCCATACTAATGTATGGTTCTAATACAGCAGGCTTTCCCTCATTTAAAACCTGAAACTGTAAATCAATATTATCTCCTGATTTGAATGAGCTTTTTTTATTTTTCCAAGTAATTCTATCTTCATCACTATTTAATACCCATGAATCATCTTTATCTCTTTCAATATCCTTTATTGAATTAATAGATATAATATTTTCTTTACTATAAACAATATTGTTTGTCATTGTATGTGAAAAGCCAGTTTCATGAGTAACATCCATGAATAAGTAATATTTCCCAAAATTAACAGGAGGCATTTTTACAATAAAGATATCATTATTTTCAGTTCTGGAAGGATGCAGATGCGCGATAGATTCATAGTCGTCACTAACAAGATATATATGCATAATTTTTCCATGATCAGGTATTACATCGGACATTCTATCCTGTTTCCATAACTCATCTACAATTTCTATGGATATAAATGTTTCTTTACCATTATCTAATATTTGAATTTTGTTTTCTAATCCTTGAAAAATATTATTTTGATAAGCGATATCAATATTATCCCACCATTTTTTTCCACCAAATATCATTGCTGAAAAAATTATAATACTTAAAAAACTTATTATATATGAGTTAAAAATTCGCTTCTGATCTGGCTGGTCCCCAGGGTGCTGAGTACTATCTTTATATGCTATCCGAATAATATTAATAGCACCAAAGAATAATAATAACAATAAAGTTGATAACAATATAGTAGTCGCTTGGCTCATTTCCAGTACTCTTGAAGAAACAGACGTAACAGGTATAGATGCCCGATGAACATTTTGATCTTGAAATAATCGTATATCTAGACTGTATGACCCATAATCCATTAACCATAATTGAGCAGAAAATAGATTGTTTTCTCCCTGAACTGGATTCGCGATATCAGGAGGTGGAGATTTGCTTTCCCCTTCTTTATCTTTCTTGTTTGGCTGAATAGTGACTTTGTGAATATTGTCTGTAAATACTTTAATTGAAATATCTGCAAGGCCAGGAACTACTCCTGGTAGCTTAACAAAAACACGTATTGGTATTTCACCTGCTTTGCCTTCGTACACGACATTATTATGACCAATATCTGCTTTTAGAATGCATAATAGAAAGATTAATGAATATATTTTTTTCAACGCTTTACCTTTTTTATCCATGAACCAAAGCTTGCACCTAAATAAGAAAAAATAATCGTAAAAATAATTAAAAGACCGAAATTATTAACAGACACTCTTTCCATTTCAGATAGTTGTCCGTATGGAGTCCTATCAAAAAACCAAAATTTATAATTATTTTCATTTACTCGAACCCAATAAGGGAAAGTATTATCTCCTGCAAAAAACCAGTTTCTAGCATATTCGGATAAAAGAAATTCAGAAAAATGCCACTGAACTAAAAAAAAGATAACACAGAAAGAGCTACCCATCATAACAGCATTAATTATCCTATTCGATTTGTGGAATTTGTTGTGAATTATATCGATAATAATAGCTGGAATCACAATTAATACAGGGAAATATGGGGCAACATAATGATCAATATCTCTGTATATTGGTCCTAACAATGGCTCAGCTTTAAATAAAGGCAAAATCCAAATTATTATACACCGATGAACGATAAAAAGTATAGAGATAATAGTTGCTGTATATTTATGTTCACCAATAATTCGAAAAGCAACAATCAAAAATGAATATATAATTAATGAGTTTTTAAAAAACTCATAAGTATGTTGTTTATTATGAAAGCTTGATTCGGTAAGAAGTATTGCGAATTGAACCACAATTAAACTCGCAGCGTACATATATAATTGTTCAAGAAAATATTTCTGTTTACCCGTAGCTAGATTCTTTTCTGCAATAAGAAGAAATAAACTTCCCAAAAGATTAGCGAAAATTCCAGCCGCAAGCACCAAATGAGGTGGACTAATTATTTGCACATCTAATCCATACGCATTATGCCACCAATCGTCGAATGGTGCAGATGTTAGCATGGCGATTGCACCCCATATGCATACCCAGCAAGCAAAAGGGGCTTTAAAACCCCAAAAAACTACATATCGATTGTATAAGTTTTCATCTACAAATGTTTGTCGTAATGCTATATATGCGCATGTTAATCCACAGAGTATTCCACCTACATAGACTACGATGTGAGGAGGGGATAATAGTTTGTCACGACCTATGGTTTCGTGCCATGATATGTCCCACTCAATCCCAACAATAATTGCTGTAGAGGCTATTAAGAACAGGAATATATATGAAGGGATATTGGTTATTAATTCAGATATATTATTTTTGATAACATTTAACATAATTTATTATATGTAGACTCATTCATCACCATCATTATCATCCTCCAACCGAATGAAATTAGTTATCTTCCATCCTTTTTCATCAAAAATACGTTTAATGCTAATTAATATAATTCCTATTAATACAATCCAGACAATTCTTATCAAAGGGTGCATGTCCATTCTATCTACCGATCTTCAATCCTTATCCATCCAAAGTAATGATTTAATCCTCTTATGATTAGAATAAGTAAAATAGTAAAAAAAGCCCAAAAGGGAATATATTCAACTAAGCTAGGAAACAGGCCAGTGAATACAATAAAGACACCATAAAATAATAAGATAGGTAGTGATGCATCTTGCTTTTTAATATATTTATTTTCATCAAATGGAAGACCTTTTTTGGTAGCTTTCTCTCTAGCGATTTTGATATTATATCTTTTGAACTGATAATATAATTTTTTTATCATTTATTAATGATAAGAAAGAGAATTAAGATTCTAAAGATAAATTAGGATATTTTTTTTCTATTTTATTAAAACTATAATTCAAGCTGTGAGTAAAAAATAGATCACCTAGAATTGTATTAACAAAGAAAGGTATTGCCAAAGTATAACAGCTGATGAACCCAGCTAGAGTATTTGGATATCCTAAAAGCCAAACACCAAAATTAGTAACTATAAAAAATATGGTAGAGCTTGTAAGTATTGTGCCATTGTGAATATTCCTGGAAAAAATTCCCAGAAAAGAAATACTGATAAACGCTAAGTATACAAATGGAAGCGTAGAATGAAACCCTAAAAAAAGATCACTTATAAACATACACAATATTGGAATGATAAAGGCCAACTTTTTATTTCCTAATTGATGACCAGCAAATAAAGCAATACCTGTTATTGGTGCAACATTTGGGGGGTGAGGTAGCAGTCTAGTTGCTACTGCCATCAGCACCATTGTAATTATAATTAAATTTCTATTCATATTTGATGATACTATTCTCAAAATAACATAACAGTATGTACTAAATTAATCAGAAGATAATAACTTTCTATTATTTATTGATAAAAATTTAATTATTATAAATAGTAAATTGACATTGATGATAAAAGGTGATAAAAACATAAAAGACTTTGACCTATTGAATGATTTGCTTTTAGTGAATTTTTCAGATGGATCAGAAGCGGTTATCCCTTTAAGGCGTTTACGAGATAGATGTCCATGCGCAGGTTGCGAGGGAGAAACGGATGCTTTGGGGAATCTATATAAACCAAAACCTCAGCCTAAAACGGAATCTAGCTATGAATTAAAGCAAGTGCTTCTAGTTGGGTATTATGGATTAAAGCCCCTTTGGGCTGATAATCACACAACGGGAATTTTCCCTATTGATTTATTAATCGAATTATCCGAAAAATAATCAATATCCCATTTTATGGATTTGATCTAAAATTTGATTTACAAGAACTTCTGGGTTTTCTATGCTAGAATCGATTACGATTTCAGCATTTTCAGGTTTTTCATAAGGATCATCAATTCCTGTAAATTGTTTTAACAATCCTTTGCGAGCTTTTGCATATAATCCTTTAGCATCTCGTTGTTCACAGATGTCCAAAGGTGTGTTTACAAATATTTCAATATACCCACCTAAAGGATCTATCATTGTACGATTAAATTGACGGTCTAGCCTGTATGGAGCAATAGGAGCGCAAATTGCTATTCCACCATTCTTTGTTATTTCACTTGCAACAAAACCTATCCTACGTACATTTATTGATCGATCTTCTTTAGAGAATCCCAATTCACTTGAAAGATTCGTACGAACTATATCCCCATCTAGTAAAGTTACAGGTCTACGACCATCCTCAAGCAACTTTACTAACAGTCCA
>CEVU01045171.1_pt1 | contig 18429 bp, 16 predicted proteins | sample 427081 | NCBI WGS metagenome assembly CEVU01 (sample SAMEA2623868, study PRJEB7988) | marine metagenome | biome: marine biome (ENVO:00000447); feature: deep chlorophyll maximum layer (ENVO:xxxxxxxx); material: "saline water (ENVO:00002010), including plankton (ENVO:xxxxxxxx)" | depth 80 m | reverse complement strand
TTATCTAATAATGAATGTATTTTGTATGCTAAAATAGGTAAGTGGTTTTTATCAATTCTTTTTGTGAAATAACGTAACGACTCTAAAGTTATTAATCTTTCAACAGTATCTGTATCAGATTCAATTATATGTTCAGCTACTTTAACATAGTAATCGGTTTGGTTTCTTAAATATAGTTTTAAATCATCTGGATCTTTTTCTTTATCATTAATGCTATCAAACGCAGTAGATTTATTTGCCCAATATGAGATCTCTCTTCTAAAGCCAGGTAACCGCGTATATTCTGACTCTAAGAGCCTCCAAGATGCCGACAAATTATTTAGTTCATTCAATCTATTACAATTCAAAAAATATTTATTTATATCTGCCTCCTTAATTTTTTCATTTGGATGAGGATTAGGAAGTTTTTTATTAAATAATATCTGTATTATACATTGGAGAAAGATCCATACTTTTTCCTTATCAGGAGAGAAAGCAAAAGCGCGCAAATAATGATAAACGAATATTACATTTTCTTCAATATTTTGAAGAGCAATTTCTGCTAAGTTCTGTAATATTGCAGGACTACCATCTGAAGCTAGATAAGTTCTAGCTAGACCCTTTTGAGTCTTATCATAATCCCCTTTTTGACAGGCATCTTCAAGATCACTAATAAAAATAGTTAAACCGATTTCTTCTTTTGAAATATTTTTTAGATGTATTTTATCATTTCTTGGTTGAATAAAATTTTGATTATGATTGTTTATATAATCTAAAATTTTTTTTGAAGGAGATGACCTGACATCGCCAAGTATATTTTTTAATGCGTTAGTTACTATAATTGGATGGTTTTTTGCATTGCCATTATAAATACAGGAAGCTGTATTAAGAATGTATGCTGATAATGATTTCTCTAAGCTAGAAATAGACAAATGATCTTAAAATATTAATTATCAACTATGGGCGCTGGTTCTGTATTAGTTTTAGATTTAGAAATATTGTTACTTAAATTTATAAATAATTGGAGTGACAAACCTACAATGCGTGAATTTTCGGAAGGAAAACCAAACTTTGTAGTATGTGGAAGCTCAACAAATCTTCCTTCAGGTTTATAATTAGAACTAAAGATATTACCAATAGGCATACTTGAAAAATCATGATAATATCCTAATTCAAAACTAATTTTCTTCCCAGAATTCCTACCAAATAAAAAGCCAATTCTTGAACTTGTTTTATCGCTGATGCCATTTGGTATATACATAAATCTAAAACCCATCCATGAGCTAGTTGGGTTTGGTTTGTTTTTTTTATTTTTTCCCTGCTTAAACTTATAATACGTTACATCATAATTAGAGTTCGGATTCAAACTCCAACCTATATTTAACATATCCCATTTATTTTTCTTTTCATATAAAAGTCGGCTATAATCAACTCCACTTCCATAGATTGGTAACCCTAGCCTAAAACCAATGTCTGACCTATCGCTAATTCCTTTACGATACCATAAATAAGGAAAAATGTTTTCTATTGAAAATGCATATCCATATTCAACTTCACCAACCGCCATACGCTTTGTTGCAACTCGCGGATGAGATGCACATCCATTTAAAATCATGATTATTAATAGCGTATAACCTATACGAAGCATATAGAAAAATCGTTCAAATAATAAATTAAAGTCAAGGATTAGAGGATAAAATTAGTTCGACTAAAGCTATCCACCTTCAGGTCTATCAAGGACGTCCTGCGAAGGGTTTGGGGGTAGATTTAAAATATCTACTCCAAAATAATTACCTAAATGAGATATAATATCTTTTACTGAAATCAAACCATATATCTTTCCATTTTCATTAATAATAGGAATGTGTCTAATGCCATAAATATGCATTTTATTGAACGCATAGGAAATTGGATCATTCGGCTTCAACGTTTCGGGGTTTTTTGTCATATAATCATCAACAAATTCCGATTGAAGATCCAAACCTTTTCCTGTCACGCGTAATAAAAAGTCTCTTTCAGTCATAACTCCAATAATTTGGCTATTCTTTTCGATCATAATGCATCCCACTTTTTTATCGCCCAATATCTTTATTACTGATTCAAGGTTTGTACCTGACTCAACACTGGGGTGATCGCGTAGCGACAAATGTTCAATAGGATCATTTAAAGAAAGGCCTTGATTGATTGGAGTATCAGAATCGCGCTCCAATTCATCCATTCTGGCTAGTTCATCATCAAAATCTTTAATCATATTATATACTATTTTAAATAAATCATCTTTCGACTAAAAATAATGGGTAAATAGTCTTCAACTTGAGCTTGTATAGTCATGAAATATAATCCACTTGAATAATTCTCTCCATTCCAACTATAGCTATACAATCCTTTGTTCATTTTATTTTCTTCAAAAAATAAATGGATAATTCTTCCTGCTGCATCATTTACATATAGACTTATGGTCGCTCTTTGTAATAAGTCAAATGATATAGTTGTTTCAGCATTAAAAGGATTAGGATAATTCTGGTATAAAGCAAATATCTCTGGAATCATTAATTCCGAAGCAGCTCTTTTAACTAGATCATTTGGCTCACCTAGTGTAGATATAGAGTATTGTTTCCACCCATGATGATCTGGAATACGTCCTTCTGTAATTTGATTATCAGAAAAAATAGCTCGAGTATCAATTGTTTGCCATGATCCAAAATCATCTTTTACTTTTAAATCAATCCATAAAAATGGAATATCTTCTAATAGTGTAAATACTGAATCAGCATAAATTGGATCATAACTATAAAAATAGTTCATCTCCCAAACTAGTTGATCATTAATATATAGACCTATAGTATTACTGTTATGATCATTACCATGCAACTCAATAAATATTTGATTGGTTTCTGGTATATTAACAATTTCATTTAAACAAAATTGCCTCATGGGTTGTGAAACTTTAACTGGTGGCCCTAAAAGTGTGTCTTCTAAAATAAAATATTGATCGTCAATAGATAATCCATATCCAAAACTACTAATTGGAAGAATCTTCTGTACAGTACCGTTTATTATTAATTCATATTTTTCCATATTATCAATTAACTCTACATCAAAAACATTAGATTTTTGATAGTCTGATTCATCAATTATTAACTCATAGTTTTCATCAAGTAAAATAATCGATTGCACTAGTTCTGGATGAATAATGGCTAATCTAGCAATATTTTTACCATCGGTATTTCTCCAAGTACCAAGCGGTAATACCGGTGAAGATGTACTAAGTATATTTATTTCGTTGACAAGCATTTGTCTGATATAAATAAGTCTATTAAAAATAGATTCAGAAAATAAGATCGAATGTTCATTCCACTCATTTGGTGTCAATAAAAACTGATTATTAAAAAATAATCCAAGTTTATTTAAAGTATTTTTTAGCTGTTCTCTAATATCGCTTAAGGATTTATCAGCAAGTAAATCTTCAAAGGTATTTAAAGATTCAAAGCCAACATATCTCATCCATGAGGTAAATGGATCATCCCTATGATGAATCAAGTGCTGAATTGTATTTAATTGAAAAGAGTCAGCTGATACAATTATATCTGACGTAATATAGTCTAATATTCGATCATGAAATTCTCCAATATTAGTATAATTATTATTTATAATATTTTTTTCTTCTATAGATAATATTGGAAAAAGATTTCGATCAATATATGCTTTTGCAAATGGCGGGGCATCAACAATACTAGTGAATACATTCCCATTATAGGATTCTATTTCGATATTATAAAAATATGGCCTCTTGCCTTCAACTCTATCATCCAAGAAACGCTCGATTGAATTATTAGTCTCATATATCATTGTATAATCTGAAAATGAATTTTGTGTCCGAAATATCCTGATTGCTTTCAAATTAATCTTTTCAGGAATATCCCATGTCAATAATATAGAAGACTTACCGCTAAAGGCTTCTAGATCAATTGGTTCATTATCTTGAGCATATATATGCACAACAAATAATAATACCGATATATAGAAAATATTTTTCATAAGATTTAATACGCGGCGAGAGACAATTTGAGAGAATTATTCCCAGAAGGCAAGAAAATTCATATTTATATGATTAATATGAATTTGAGCTCATTAGCATAATAATTAAAGCTATAATATCATCAGAGTTGATATTATTATCAAAATTTATATCAGCTATAGGCAATATATAATCAGGTAATGAATTTTCTAAAAGCACAAAATCAACTAACATTACTAAATCATAAATATTAATTGAATTATCCTGGTTAATATCTCCTTTCATAAATCTTGAATAACCATGGATATAGAAGTTATCAAAATAAAATCCATCTTCTTCTACTGCACCATCTGATTTTAAAACAAAGCGAAACCAAGCCTGTGTTGCATTTGAATAAGTGGACAGATCAATAGTCTCATTAATCCAAGTTTCTTGCAATCCATCATATATAGGTTCACCGGTAATTTGAACGCCGCTACCGGATCCTACAGATGTATAATCACCTGATAAGGGTATCCAATTTATTCCATCATTAGAAACTTGAAACTGTACAAAATCATAGCTTTGTTCAATATTCCATTTTGCATCAAATGTTATAAAAGGATAATAAATACCTGAAAAATTAATTATTGTATTTAACTGCGTTTCACTACTACCCCAATCACCAACATAGTTACCAACAGGGCTGTCTGTTATGCTTGACAAGCCTTCATTCGCATCAAAAACTGTACCCCAACTATCATTATCACTCCACTCTATCATTCCATTTTCTGCACCATCAAAAAATATTTCTTGAGGATCTCCAAAAATTATTGATATCGTATCCACGCGATTAAAACTACTACTATCATAAAGTGAAAATATTAATCCCCCCATGAAACCATTTTGAATATCAGAAGAAATGTGCAATAATATTTCTGTTGTATCTGTTGATCTCGAAGCGAGCGTTTCTATTACAATATTATCAATATTTGAATAGCTTAAAGAATTTAAAGGTGTTATATCAATGATGACCGATCCATTAGAATTCTTAAGTCCTCTATTTTGAACAACTAATGATATTGAAATTGTATCATCAATTGCAGGGTATCTATTATTAACAATTTTATCATAGATGATATAGTCGCTTCCACTGATCATTGCAAATACTGAATTGCTATATACTTGATCTTGACAAATAGGGATAACTCTATTCTCTGATGGCCAAAAATTATCAGAAAACGATCCAACTTCAGGTGTATATGATATTATACCTGCAGTTCCATATGTCCAATCAACTGCATCTCCATTTACGCCGTAACCAATAGTCTCCGTTCCAGTACCTACAATATAACCATTATAACGCGTCATTTCTTTTCCAATTTCACGAAATGTGGTGAGATCAGGCTCATCTGGAAGAGTACCATCTCCCCAACTATGGATTAAAACATTCGAATAAGAATGGTAGTGAAGTACATTATTAAATTCTCTTGATAAGATAAAATTACTTATTACTTCAGTTTCTGGTTCAGAAAATGCAGATGAGCCTCGATATACAGCGCTACAAGGATTTCCAGATGATCCAGAGTTATTTGCACCCCAGCCATATCCATAATTCCTATTTAAATCAACTCCTTGCTGTGTACCTTCATTACAACTTGAATTAGAAGGGTTAGTTCTTCTGTTTTTTCTATGCATTCCACCACCAGCAGGAGAAATACTTTCATTATATGCGTATCCATCAGGGTTAATAATTGGTACGAACCACATCTCTCTATTATCTAATAAATAATTAGCATTTACATCAGAATTATAATTTTCACATAACCAATTTGCAAAATAAAATAAGTTCATCATACTAAGAGGTTCACGAGCATGTGTTAATCCAGTAAATAAAACCTCAGGCTCATCTTCATCGATTGAAGGGTTATCAGATAGCTTAAATGCCCAAATTGTTCTTCCTTCAAAACTTGAACCAATTGAATCTTTCTCGCTAACAAAGTTTGGATACAACATAAAAAGTGTATCCATTTGATTTATAGCCTCCTGTAAAGTATAATTTCCTAACATTGATCCTAATAGAAAATTTCTATCAATGCTTGGCTGAGATCTATTAAGATAATAACTAGTTAAATCATCTTGAATTACTTCAAAATTTATATCATGATAAATCAAAATATTTTTTTCGCTTTCACTTAAAATAATATCTATTGTGTTATCCTTATTCTTTTTATAGTGATCAAGTGCAATTCCCAATTCATATAATTGTTTGATTTGATTATTACCATCTAAATTGATCTTTACATGCTGAAAAATTTCTTGCTCAGCAAATAAAGAATTAAATATAAAAAAGAAAATTATTCCTAAACGCATAATTATAAAAAAAGATTATTATTATTTAATGTAAAAGAAAATTTAAGAATTTTCTTTTAGCCAATTAGTTGTTACCGATTTTGGTCTCATAATTGGTATTCCAAGGGCTCTATTAAGAACTATTTGACTAATTATACCCATAGCTCGTGATATACTAAATAAAACGGTATAATAACTAAATTCTGTGAGACCATAATGATATAACAATGCACCTGAAGCTGCATCTACATTTGGCCATGGGTTTTTCGCCTTTCCATGTTTTTGTAATACCTTAGGTACTACTTCAAATAAATTTTCTACAATCGAGAACACATCATCATCTTTAATATGCTCTTTTCCAAAATTAATAAATGCTGTAAATCTTGGATCAGGACAGCGTAGTACAGCATGACCATATCCTGGAATTACCCTTCCATTTTGTAATCTGTTCCAACACAACTCTTCTAATTCTTTTTTAGGTGGAGCTCCGCCAAATTCATCTCTTATTTCTAAAACAAATTTTAAGCATTCTTGATTAGCTAAACCATGCAATGGGCCTGCCAACGCATTTAATCCTCCTGAAACAGCATAATATAAGTCCGATAATGTTGATCCAATTGTTAAAGATGTAAAAGCACTAGCATTTCCACCTTCATGGTCACAATGAAGCATCAAATATAAGCGCATAAGCTTTTTTAGATTATTATCTGGATTATCTAAACCGAGCATATGGGCATAATTAGCACCCCAGTCCAAAGATAGATCTGGGCTTATTAGATCTCCTTTTTCAAAACGAATTCGATATACACCAGCACCTAAGGCTGGAAGTTTAGCAATTAATCTAATTCCATCTTCAAGTGTGGGTTTCCAAAAATCATTCTTATTTATTCCTTCATCATAATAAGAACGAAAAACAGATTCTTTTTCCATAGCAAGAACTGCCGTATTAAACATAGCCATTGGATGAGAATCCTTAGGCATACTTTTTAAAATAGTCCATATGTATTCTGGTACGACTGCATGCTCTTGAAGATTTGATTGCAATTCATTTAATGCAGCGCCATCAGGTAAATCACCAGTTAATAATAAGTATAAAACCTCTTCCGGTAAAATTTCAATTATATCTAATAAGGGTTTGCCTCTGATAATTAGACCTGTATCTGCAGAAACAGACGATGTATCACAAACAAGGCCTTTTACACCACGCATACCACCATAAGCTTGTTTCAATGTTACTTCGCTTATAATTGAGGATCCTGAATTAGAGACTAACGACTTTACATCATCTCTCCAATTTGGAATTTTCTGTTCTAATTTTTTTAATAATATAGACATCAATAATGTTTTGTTAATATAATTGGGTTTGTTTCACTTGCTTTAAAAATAAGACATTTATTAGATATATGGATGTTTAATTTATTTTTTCAACTATTTATCTCCAATAGATGCAAAAATTAATCCTGAATAAACTTTTGGGAAAAAATATGTCGATTTTTGCGGCATGGTTTCTCCGGATTCTGCAACTTCAAAAATATGATCAAGATTTGGAGAGTTTAATAAAAATATATAATCAAATTCTTGAATGGTATTAATTAAATCCAATGGGGATTCGTTACCACGAATATATGATATATTATTCAAATCATTTTGATTATTTGTATCAATTCCGCATCCTGATTTTAAAATAAAATTGTGTAAAATATTTACGTCTAAGGATTGAGATGCATCTGATAGATTTTTATCCCAATTTTTTCTACCATTATATGATAATAAATAACAGTTTTTTGAATTTGAAATCATTCCAATATTAATAATATTTGGTTTATCAGACTGTTTCATTTGTAATAATAAATCTTCTACTGAAGACGATTCTTTTACAGTAAATACATGACTAATCTTATCAAGTAAATTATTTTTTGAATTTTGTTTATTATGAACAATTCGATGTGTTGGTAAAACGTTCATACCTTTATTATATGCATTAACAAAAGTAACCATTACTTTATCGCTTCCATATTTCTCAGGATAATCTTGAGCATATTGAAGTGCTGTTTTATATCGATGGTGTCCATCAGCAATAATAACTTTTTTATCTTTCATCATTTCTTTAATTGAATCGATTTCTTTATTATCATTCAAAGGCCATATTTTATATTCTGTTCCATCAATATTAATATCAATTATAGGCTCTTTATTTTTATGATCTTTTGCAATCCCTTCAACAATTTTTTTCTCATCTCTATAACTCATAAAAATTTGCCCTGTATTTGTATCAGTAGATTTCATTAATTCATATCGATCATTAATATGTTTCGAAATAGTTTGTTCATGTGGCAAAATTTTTTCGCCCAATGGTGATATCTGCAATTTTGAAATAAAACCAATTCTATTTACTTTACCTACTCCATGATTGAATGACTGTGATAAAAGGTAAAATAATTCATTATCATCCTGTTGAATGATATTTTTTGTTTTCCATTCAGATAGCATTCTTGCAGAATCTGCATACTTGTTTGGAAGAGGATTATTATTTAAAATGATTCTTACAAAGTTGTATGGTGACAAATCATATAATTTTCTTTGATCGTTTTCACTTATAACATCGTACGGTGGAGAAACAACCTTTGAAAGATTATTCACAATATTAGGATTATATCTCCATCCTTTAAATGGATAAATTTTGGGCATACTTACATTATTCTAAACATTATATAATTTATTCTTTACCAATTGATTGGCTTTTTGCAAATCTTCATTAAAATCAATTTCAATACATGGCAAATGAGAAATATCTTCAAAATGTACATTGTGTGTATTTAATAATGGAGCTATGGCGGATTCGAAATAATCGGATTTACCTCCATTTTCAATTAATTTTGATAGAGATAAACTAAAAGACTTGCAAAAAGGAATAGACAGTTTTGCAACACCAATAAACTCACCTAATGTACTTTCAACATCTAATTCTTTTCCTATAGAAACAATATGTTTATTATTATCAACTATTACTTTAACCTCTTCATCTCCACATTCTTTTATATCGACAGCAAGAGCCGTCTCATAATCTGAGTCTATTATTTGTTTTAATAATGAAGGAGGATATAAAACATCTCCATTCATTAGCAATGTATCTGATGAAGAAAGAAAATCCTTACATAGATATGCAGAATATGATGTATTAGTATCTAAATAATGTTCATTAGTTATAAATGTAAATTTCATTTCAGTGTGGTTTTTATTGATATAATCAATAATCATTTCTTTGTAATACCCTATTACAATTATAACATCATTTATGTCGTATTTCTTTAACGCATTTAATTGATGGCTTAATATTGGAAGACCACCAATATCTAATAAACACTTCGGTGTGCTTTTTGTTAAAGGATATAAACGCCTAGAGGCACCAGCAGCTAAAATTAACCCTTGCATAGATTAGTAAATTAAATGAAATGTTCTGAAGATCATAATGCCATTCAACAAATATGAGGAAATATATTATTAGTTGTGAAAATTTTGTAAACGTTTAATACTATTATTTACATCCTCAATAGTTATTTCATTAAGACAACACTGGTTTTGATAGCAAGGATCACATCTATGGCTTTTATCAAGAACAATATTTTTTTGTCCTATGGGTTTTGTAGCTTTAGATCTCTTTGCTCCAAAAAAGGATATTGTAGGAATTTCTAAAGTAGATGAGATATGTCCAAGCCCACTATCGGCAGCAAGGGCATATTCTGCAAAAGATATTAATGCAATACTCTTTCGTAAAGTCAATTCACCACAAAATGAATAGATAGATACTTCTTTATTTTGATTAATAATTTTTTGAGCTTCGTTAACATTGCTCTTTGTACCAAAAATAACATATTGTTTTGTAGAATCTTTAAGCCATTCTTTTATTTTATTTGTTGGAATAGTTCTTGATTGAGATATACTAAAGGGAAAAATAGCAATGAAATTAATAATATTAGATTCTGATAGCTTTTTTCTTGCCCAATTGTATTCTATTTCATCTAGAAAAATATAATTTTCTGTTGTATTTAAATTATTTGACTCATCTATTAAATTCAAATATTTATTTGTTCGATGCATTTCTAGCAAGGGCAAAGTAAAAACAGTTGTTAACAAAGGAGATCTTAATTGCGAGCTGTAACCAATACGTTTTTTTGCACCTGAAAGCCACATAACTAGAGCACTACGAAAAGAATCTGTAAGGGTATAAAAATAATCAAAATTTTTATCGCGCAGATCTAGACCATTTTTTATAGTTTTAAATAGTCCTTTCAAATTATTTGAAGAATAACTGACTATTGAATCTATATTTGGATTATTGTGATATACTGGTGCAACCCAATCTTTACATACCACTGTAATTTCTGATTCAATATTTTTTTCCTTCAGTTTATGGATAAATGGAAGAGATAATGTTGCATCTCCAACCCAATTGGGGCTATACACTGCAATTTTCATTCAAGCTACGGGTAGCTTATTTTCAATTTCATCAATCAATCTACTTGATGCTTTTCCATCATTTTTATATAAATATGTTTCTATAGCTCCCAACCTTAAATCAGATAGTTCATTAGGATATTCGATGCAATGATACACTAAGCTATTTAGTTGTCCTGGTTCATTCATTCTGTGTACAAAATCAATAGAATCATATCTTTCTAGGTCTAACTTGCGCGTAAAACGTTTTTTTAATATTCGATGTTTTAATCTTATAGATAAACACTCTGCCATAATAATAGGTCTGTTTAGAGGAAGGTATTCAAAAATTGTTGATGATATATCAGATATTAATAGATCAGAAATTCTCATAAATGGTATTACATCATAATCATGAGGTTGCGCTAGATATAGATTCGTTAGTTTACTATTTAAATTCTTCATCATTTCACTTTGATATTTATATCGCTTTTGAAACCAACTAAAGTTGTGAAGTTTAATTATTAAATTGAATTCATTGCTAAATAACTCCAATTCTGGATAAAGTTTTTCAATTGAAGACGGATAAAATGAAGGTGCATATAATATTGTTTTTTTATTTTTATCTAGTCCTACTTTTACATAATAATCATCTAATTGGTTATTTATATTTATAAGTGGATCGCATTTTGTATATCCATTTATTATCAAATTACTGTGTCCTTGGCTAGATAAAATTTCATATCGACTCTTGGACTCAACTGCTCGAATATCAATTCTTTCAACAATATCATTATAATATGTTTGTTTTAATCCTATCCCATGATAAACCATAACTACTAATGAATGATTTGCAGCTATTTCTTCAATTTGTCCAATATTACCAATAATAATTATATCAAATTTTTTATTTTTGATGACTTGTATTCTATCTTGTTCATCATTGCTAACAATGGTTGAAATATCTTGTTCATTACAAATCTGATAAAAAATATTTTTTTCCTGTTTTGGAATAGAATCAGGTATAGATGTAAAAATTTCATAACTACCCCGTCTTTGCATTTCCTTGATAATAGGAAGAAAATTTGGCAGATAGTATAAATGATGGCTTTCAAAAAGTACGGATAACATAAAATTTATTGTTAATTATTAAACTGAATATCATATAATTTTTTATATATCCCGTTTTTATCTAATAATTCAACGTGGCTTCCAGTTTCAACAATCATCCCATTATCTAAGACAATAATTTTATCTGCATTAACAATTGTTGAAAGACGATGTGCGATCACTAATACTGTTCTATCTTTCATTAAATTATCAATTGCTTCCTGTACATATTTTTCTGATTCAGTATCCAAAGATGATGTAGCCTCATCTAATATTAATATCGGTGGATCTTTTAATAATGCCCTTGCAATTGCAAGTCGTTGCCGCTGCCCGCCAGATAGACGAACACCTTTTTCTCCAATTACTGTATCAAAACCTTCTGGTAGGGCATCTATGAAATCTTTTGCATTTGCTGCTACAGCAGCAGAATGTATTTTACTAATATCAACTTCTTTCTGACCATATGCAATATTTCTACTTATGGTATCATTAAATAAAATAGTCTCTTGAGTCACAATTCCCATAAGCTTTCGTAGAGATTTTATTCTTACATCTTTAATATTTATTGTGTCTAGCTTAATACTTCCTTTTGAGGTTTCAAAAAATCTTGGAATCAAATCAGCCATAGTTGATTTACCGGATCCGCTAGCTCCAACCAAAGCAACAACAGATCCTTTATTAATTGAAAAGTTAATATCTTTTAATACTTCAGTTTCACCATCTTCATATTGAAAGGATACATTATCAAATGAGATGTGTTCGTTAAATACAATATCATTGATAGCATTATCTGTATCAATAATTGTAGGCTTAGTATCTAGAATATGAAAAACTCGTTCAGCAGATGCTACACCAACTTGCATTTCAGCAAAAACATTACTTAATGAACGTATTGGCTGTAAAGCAGAGAACATGATTAATATAAATCGAATGAAATCTTCTGATGTGATACCCTCTGCCGCTAGAACTTCAGATCCACCTATCCATAATAATGCAACACCTATAATTACTCCTAATATTTCAGTTATTGGTGGCGCAATACTTCTTAGTCTAGATCTACGAAACATTAAATTATAGTAATTGTTAGTTTCTTTACTAAATCTATCTACTTCATAATTCTCCATAGCAAAAGCCTTAACAACTCGAATTGAAGCTAACGTTTCGGTTATTATATTGGTTATACCAGCTATTTTTACTGCGGTTCGACGTGATTTTCGTCGAATAGATCTACTTATTTTAATAATAACAAATCCAGCAAGGGGAATAATAATTACAGCTATTAAGGCTAACTGCCAACTAATTATGAATAGAAGGGAAGTAAAAGCTATGATATTAATCGGCTCGACAAACATTCGCTGAAAACCAACTGTTAGAGCCTGTCGCATATTTGCCACATCATTAACAATTATAGAAGTCAACTCACCACTTTTTTGATTATTAAAGAATGATAATGATAATGTATGAAAATGAAGATATAGCTTGTCCCGCAGTTCAGTGATTAATCGATATTGAACCACAATAAGAAAAACATTTTTTAAATAAAGAAAAACATTTTTTAGAACAAAAATAGTTAAAATACTGTAACATAGCATTTGTAATGTTTCTTTTGCAGTGTCTCTAAGAATTAACTCATTGGTAAGATATTTAATTTTTTCATTAAGAGTTAATATTGTAGATGATGATAGTTTAGATTGCTCCATAATAAGTTTATCAAAATCAGATAAAATATTATTTATTAAAGAGGCTGTTAGCCATACAGAAATACCATTTAATGCTACATAGAAAAAAGCAGCTACTGTTGATAATGCAAGAAAAGGCCAATAATTAAATACTAATTTAATTAAGCGTTTATAAATAGAATTCTTCATGATTTATAATTGATTATTTATAATATATTTTTAAGTAAAGTAAATATAAGTGAATTATTATTATACCGCTATTCTTGTTTCCAAATCATTTTTTGATGGCTTATTCCACCCTCATAAAAATGATCGCCTATAGGGGTAAAACCAAATTGCTTATAAAATGATATAACATGATCTTGAGCATGCAAATATACAAATGGTTCACTTTTAATTTTCTCTAAAATGAATTCAACTAGTTTTTTTCCTATTCCTAAGCCTCGTTTTTCTTTTAATACTGCAAAACGTTCCAGTTTTACTCCATTTTCAGTTGTACGCCACCTTGCCGTACCTAAATACTTTTCATCTAATAATGCAATTATATGATTTGAACTATCTTCATACTCATCTATTTCCACATCTTCAGGTACATTTTGCTCCACAATAAAAACTTTTTCACGTATTGCCCTTACATGCTTTAATTCAAGTTGTGTAGTAGCTAAATGAACTTTTATTTTCATAATACAATTTTAATGTATACTAGATTGAAAAACAAAGAGGGTTTGAATATTGATAATTAGTTTTTTAAAATTGAACACATGAGACATAAGCAAAAACAGATCATCATTGTAGGTGATAGGGTATTAATCCAACCCGACACTGGAGAAAAAAAATCTGCTGCTGGCCTATACTTACCTCCAAATGTTGTTGAAAAACAAGATGTGCGTGGTGGAATTATAGTAGAAGTTGGCCCAGGGATACCTGTTGGCAATCCAGACGAAATTTCAGAAGAACCCTGGAAAACAAATAATAATGGTGAAGTGAAGTATATACCTACACAAGCTGAAGTTGGTGATTATGCGTTATTTCTAAGTAAGGCTAGTATTGAAATAAAGGTAGAGGAACAAGATTATCTTATTCTTCATCAGTCTGCCATATTAGTTTTGATTAGAGATGATCTAAATAGTCTTACAAAATAAAAGAAATCATCAAGTAAGAAAAATCTAATGGGTTATCACTGCCATCCCAATACAAAACATAACCAAGTGACCATTCGCCGCCAAAAAGTAATTTTCTAGATAAGATAAAATTTAATTCATCTCCAAATTTACTTCCGTTTACAGCATCAGAAAAATTATGATAATTCACATTTAGATTCATGCCCATTAGACCTGATAATTTAGATTTCACATTCCATTCCTTTAATCCAACATGATAATTATCTTTAAAACTTTTATGTGCACTATAATCATAGTATCCATGCCATTTATGTCTAGCTCCAAACGGCTTCGCAAAACCTTCAATACTTCTAGTGGATTCATCATCCCCTGATATGAATTCATTACCAATAGATATGAAATTAATAAATGGTAAAAAATCTAATTTAACACCAAAATTTACTGCTGATAGGAATGCATCAACCTGACCACCTGTTATACGTCCAGTCTGCAATGCTGCTTCAGCTTCAAATGTGAAGAATAGAAACGTTGTATATATTCTAGAGCCGTAGGTAGTACGATGATAATTTTGTACAAGCAAACCATCTCGATCTTCTGCTAATCCTGTTCGAAAACCATATACCTCTATATTTGAACCTATAAATGGCGGTATCTGTTGTAAATTAAAATCAAAATAAAATCCATTAATAGTTTGATCATACAGATCATTATCAAGTCTATCGTAACTTTCATTATTAATTAAATAAAAGAGTCTTAGATTTGTTTTCTGCGATTTTCTATATGTTAAAAAACCTTCAAAACTACGACCAATATTATTCCAGTTATTTTTTGAAAATAGCCTCTGTTGACCAAGCGGCAATTGAAATCTTCCTATTTGCATAGACCAATTACGCTTAAGGATGTTGTGAGTATTCAAATATACTTGATGAAACGTAGCTTTTGTTTGATCTTCACTAGTTACACCTGGGCTATTAATTGAATTGCCAAGGATCCTTGAATCTTGTAATTGCATATTAATAGATACTGGACCATTTACTAATTTGAAAAATATTCTACTTCTCATTTGTGAGTATGTAGAAAACTCGCTAATAGTATTTTCAGAATTAGATGTACTTCGATCTTGCATTAAACGGTATCGAAACTCTGCTTGCCATTCCAATTCAGAGGCAAAAAGTAAAAAAGGGCAAACACAAATAATTAATAAATAAATGATTCTCAATTTGGCCCTTTCCAAATGATTGGATAAATAGATTCACCAAAAACACCAATTTTACTCTTATAAAATATTTTTAATTCATTATTTGAAAATGGTGCTTCAGGGCTATCTCCTTTTAATGTATTTCCAAAATAATTGGACCCGTATTCAATAATAGATGCTTCATTCCGAATAACTCTTACTGGATGGACACCTGCTTTAAGAGCTGCTATCATATCAGTATCTGAATCACCATAAAATAAATCAATCTTTAACCGCTTCATTAATCTGTGTTTTGTAGTAAATCGCTTACCATTAATCGTTTGTTTTGGTGAAAAGAATAAATTTTTATTTACTACTACTGGAAACCCAAGTCCTGCAGTTAAGAATTCAGCTAATATCCTTCCATTTGGCCCTGGTCGTGCAGTAATAAAAAAAACATTATGCCCATTTGATAAAAAATAATCGATTAATTCAACTACTGGTTCAATATAGATAGAATAATCACTATCGTGCGAATTTATCCAAGAAAAATCAATTGGGTCTTGCTTATCATCTGGTAAGGATAAAAAAACATCTCTAGAAAAAAGAACAGTGTCATCAATATCAAATCCCACATTTAATATTCCATTTTGTGCGAAGATTATTGATAGAGAAAAAATATATAATTTGATCATACTTGTCTGATATTTTTTTTTCATAAGGTATCCGATATAATTTAATGCAGCATTTTGGATAAGATCATTATATAATAATACTTAAATATCTAATTCAATTGATACTGGACAGTGATCCGAACCCATAACTTTATGATAAATATCAGCATCTATTACATTTTCAACAAACTGTTCATTAACAAAGAAATAATCTATACGCCAACCAACATTACGATTTCTAGCACCGAATCGATAAGTCCACCAAGAATATCTATCTCCTTCTTTATGAAATAATCGAAATGTATCTACCCATCCATTTTCAACATATACATCTAGTTTTTCTCTTTCAATAGGCATAAATCCAGATGTCTTAATATTATCTTTTGGCCGTGCTAAATCAATAGGATGATGTGCTGTATTCCAATCCCCCGTAACAATAACATTATTTCCTGAATCAACCTGTTCATTAATAATAGGTAAAAGGTCATCATAAAAATCTAATTTATATTTTAATCTTGTTTCGTCTTTTTGACCATTAGGAAAATAAATATTATATAAAAGAAAATTTTCATGCTCTGTTATAAGAACTCGTCCTTCGTTGTCATAACGTTCGATACCCAGCCCTTCTTGCACATATAATGGTTCATCCTTACAAAAAGTAGCCACCCCACTATACCCTCTTTTTACTCCAGAATGCCAATATGTATGATACCCATGATCAGTAAGAATTTCTGAAGTCAATTGCTCGACGTGCGCCTTGGTCTCTTGCAAACAAACGATTTCAGGTTTTTCTTGTTCAAGCCAATCCAAAAACCCTTTTTTAACTACGGCTCTTACGCCGTTTACATTCCAAGATATAAGTTTCATTTAGGTGTAGAGTTTAGGTTAGTATTAAAAAAATTACATTATTATTCATTTTAGAAATTTATGGGATCATAATCATGGAGTGACGATCAATTGCTATAGATCCAAATACACCAATTCCACCATTAATACCAAAATTTCGACCAGAACCACCTGACCCAAAGGAACTTGTAAATTCCGCATCACGATATCGAATAAAGTAATCATAATAATTATTATCCATACTCATTAAGCTAAATAATAATATTTCTTCATTCCATGATGGTTCATTGAACTCTGAGTCGCACCATTCTCTTCTAAAAGTTGCTGAACTTTCTTCTGGCGAGATAATATATTCTTGATTAATACCACATATATAACTACTCCCATCAAAATAGTCATCATATCCATATTCACCTAGATAATCTGAATTTATTAATTGATGATTATCATTCATTGGTAACCACCTCATTTCCATTTCACGAAAAATTTGAAAGGTGTCAGGCAAATTTTCAGTAAATATTTTAGGAATCGGAGGTATTGTTGTTTGCCCAGTTGCTTCGAGCCCATCTGGCACTAAAACATTTAAAGTCCATATTTCACCTGGCTGAGGGTTTAGGTCATCTCCATTATATACATATACCTCTTGAAAAACTTTATCCTTATCAACATCATAACTAAAATCTGTATATTCAAAAATATAATCGTTAACACCATTGCTTACTACCACTTCTGCATTTCGAACAATAAAACGAGAAGTATAAAAAATATAAATACTTGAACCTATTGTATCTCTAATTAAGGAGTCACTTGCTTCATTCATATCTAATGTGCGCTGCACTTTCACAAAACTTGTTCGAAGAGAATCCGTTGATATAAGACCAATGATATTCAATGTTGATTCATGATTGGAAGTAACATCTTCCCATTCCAAATCAGGTGGAACAATAGAACATGAAAAGAACAATATGCAAATGATATATATATATCTCATTAGAGTTCTATCCTATAACCTACAGTAAAAAAGAATGGAAACATTGGTACTGCAGCTCGTTCTAATCCC
>CEVU01021563.1_pt1 | contig 18514 bp, 19 predicted proteins | sample 427081 | NCBI WGS metagenome assembly CEVU01 (sample SAMEA2623868, study PRJEB7988) | marine metagenome | biome: marine biome (ENVO:00000447); feature: deep chlorophyll maximum layer (ENVO:xxxxxxxx); material: "saline water (ENVO:00002010), including plankton (ENVO:xxxxxxxx)" | depth 80 m | reverse complement strand
GAAGCTGCTTTGACATGTGCCTTACCTATATCCACTTACACAGGATCCTAGGCGAAGGGCCCTCAACGCAAACTTTGTACCTCAACTCCACAAAGAACTAAGCGAGAACCCCGGCACGCTTAGCTGCCGCCGGTCATTTTGTGACGCACGTGTTTCCAAGTGCTGCAAAGATAATTAGGAACTATCGGGAGGGCATTCATGGAAAGCGTTATCTACGAAATTCGCGATCGCATTGCCTATGTAACCATCAACCGCCCAGAGGCATATAACGCCTGTGATCAACCCACATATGACAGATTGGCGGAGGTGTGGACCGACTTCGCTCACAATGATTCAGCTTGGGTGGCGATCTTGACAGGGGCTGGTGACAAAGCTTTCTGCGCCGGAAGCGATATCAAACAAAACTTCAACTCCCAGCCTGAACCCGCAGATAGCTTCGCCGCCGCCGGCCGAGGAGATCTAATGCGAGGACTTGAGATATGGAAGCCCGTGATCGCCGCCATTAATGGTCACTGTAACGGTGGTGGCCTTGAACAAGCATTAGGTTGCGATATTCGGATCGCCTCCACCAACGCTCAATTCGGTCTGGGGGAGGTCTTGTTAGGGCTGTTACCTGGTGGGGGCGGGACTCAAAGACTCCCGCGCTCAATCCCACTTGGTCAAGCATTATGGATGCTCTATAGCGGTGAACGCATTGATGCCGACGAGGCGCACAGGTTGGGTCTCGTAAACAAGGTGGTATCCCTAAATGAATTGATGCCCACTGCACAAGCTATGGCTGAGAAACTTTTAGAGTCTGGTCCACTCGCAGTGCGCGCAATCAAACAAGCTGCGATTCAAGGTTTAAGCATGCCGTTAGAAGATGGTTTACGGCTGGAGCAGCACCTCTTTCGTCTACTTGCCAGCACTGAAGACAGTGTCGAGGGAACTCAAGCATTCGCTGAAAAAAGAAAGCCACAATGGAAAGGTCGGTAAGCACACGGTGACTGAAAGGCTGTACTTATCAGACGGATCAATCGATAGTTTCGACGCCACCGTCCAATCAGTAGAAGAGAACCGAATCGAATTGGATCGCACTGCTTTTTACGTAACAGGTGGTGGTCAACCTCATGACACTGGAATCCTGAAATGGAACGGCGTCGAAAGTCCTGTTGAAGATGTCAAGACCATTGATGGTCGGGTTTGGCACCAACTTGGCGGTGACCTACCAACTGAAGGCACATTGGTTACTGGCTTTATCGACCGTGACCGCCGTCATCACATGATGCGTACACACACAGCGATGCATATTCTTTGCGGGGTCATGTGGCAGCGCTGGCAGAAAGTGGTGACCGGGGGAAACATGGCTGCTCTTTCTGGTCGGATGGACTTCGAACTTGACGAATTCCCCGAGGGATTCGCTCAACAAATCGAAGAGCTCTGTAATGCTGAAGTGGCAGCCGATCGCTCAGTGCAAATTTCTTTTCTGCCACTCTCCGAAGCAGTTTTAGACAGGGATTTAATCCGGACAAAAGTGAATCTGATCCCCAAAAGCGTTTCTGAAATTCGAGTAGTTGACATTGTGGGTTTAGATAAACAAGCGGACGGAGGAACACATGTAGCTTCAACCGGTGAAGTTGGTCGGATCGAGATAACGAAAACCGAGTCAAAAGGGCGCGGATTTAAACGTGTCAGGTTTGTCCTACATGACCGCTAAACCTCAGTATCTACCCTCCACTGAGTTGGATCCAACTCATCCGGCAACAGCAGAAACAGCGTCACCGCATCGTTGGGACTGAACTTCGATTTGTGACCCTGACCGTCGACATCGTCTGCGAGCAGCGCCATGCCAGCACCAATAATTCGAGAGTCACCATCACCCGTTTCAATCTCAACTTCTCCTTGCAACGGCAGAACTATTTGACGTCTTGGAGCATTATGAAAGTCCATGGAGACTTCTGGTTGGGCGGTCCGAAAGATGACTCCGGTAATAGGGATGACGGGCGTCTCATAACCGCGAATCTCCCTAGTCGAAGGAACTTCTAAGTCCTCGATAACTGTTTTTCCACCTTCGGTTCGAATCCATACAAGATGCATTTAATTTTCCCGTCTCGATTTCGTTTTGGTCTAGTTGTATAGAGGTGGATTAGGAAGATCTCCTCGAGCCGCTTCGAATGCCGCAGCGATTTGTAGCGACATATTCTCATCGCCACCTCGGCATGCAATTTGAAGCGACGTTGGAAGATTCTCGTTTGAGATTCCCGAGGGAACTGAGGTCGCGCACATAGACAAATAGTTGATAGCTCGGGTAAATCGAGCGGGGGTTGATTCTTCATCTGCTTCGCTAAGCGGCAGCGGCAGCATTGGAGTCGTAGGAGTCACTAAAGCATCAAGATGTGCCATCGATTCGAAAAACTTTTGTCGATCATTTTCGCGCTCGAGCAGAGCACCAACGTAGTCACTTGAGGAGATCGATACTCCAGGTGCAAAACGAGCTCGAACATGCTCATCGACTAATGCTTCCGGATCATCCATAATCTTCTGGTGATGAAAGTATCCCTCAGCGGTGACAATTACGAAGGTGGACACTTTCATCTCTTCGAACGGTTTCGGTGGCTTGAACTGCATAATTTCGGCGCCAAGTTCCGCTAGAAGTTCTAAGGATCGGTCATAAGCAGCAAGTTGAGTTAGCTCTATACCGCTACGTTCATCATCTGGCAAACAACCAACCCTTATGCCATGCACCCCACCGTTTAGATCGACTCCAGTTGGGCCTCCAACCAGTGCATCGAACATAACTGCAACGTCTGCAACGGATCGAGCCATGGGCCCAGGCGTGTCTAGGGTGTGAGACAAGGGAACAATGCCACTAGTCGGCAGCAAACCCTCAGTGGTCTTAAGACCAGCTATGCCACAAAATGCTGCAGGTAGGCGAACTGATCCGCCGGTGTCGGTCCCTATAGCGCACGGCACCATACCGCTGGCGACCGAAACTCCCGACCCACTCGATGAGCCTCCGGGCGTTCGGGCAACATTTTTGTCCCATGGATTGTGGGGGGTGCCCATTCTTTGGTTAGTGCCCCAGCCACCCATAGCAAATTCAACTGTTTTTGTTTTCCCGAGAAGAATTCCCCCTGCATCTATTAATCGCTGCGCCACCTCTGCGGTCATCGTCGACTGGCGGTCTTTCCATTCGAAACACCCTGCAGCAGTGCGCTTGCCTTCGACTTCAACAATATCTTTCAACGCAAACGGCACACCATGAAATGGGCCCTTCCTTCTACTGGAAGAAACTTCAGCATCGGCAATTCGGGCAGCGGCTCGAGCTTCTTCGGCATACACCTCCTGCCAGGCACCTAAGGTCGGGTCTAGCTCCTCGATAGCCTCAAGGCACTCTTCAACCGCTTGTGTCGGAGTAAGAGAGCGATCGCTGTAGCGCTTATCTAGTTCAACTACTGAGTGACTCATTGGCGTTCTGCTTTCAGCGTCTCACGGTTGCGTCTCATCAACCTCTATATCTCTGCAATGCTGGGCTGATGTCATCTGCCCCGGTTATCAACATCGATCCTGCCGCCTTTTGGCATGATCCATACCCAATTCTGGCCCAAATGCGAGATTCCGCGCCTATTTGTTACGTCCCCGAACTTGGAGCCACGCTGATAACTCGTCGCGATGACATACATACGTGTGAAAAGAACGTCAACGTATTTTCGTCAGATCAACCAGGTGGGCTGATGAACGTGCTCATGGGGCACAACATGATGCGAAAAGATGGTGACGAACACAGGAAAGAAAGATTTGTCTACTACCCCACTATCTCACCACGGAAAGTGGAGCAGATTTGGTCTGAGCTGTTCTTAAATTTGACGAACACGATCTTGGATAAGTTCGCGCAATCAGGTTCTATCGACTTGGTTCCAGATTACGCAACCGCAACGAGCGGAGAAGCGTTGAAAGCTATAACGGGTTTGACCCAAGTTAGGTTCGTAGACCTTGATGCTTGGAGTCAGGCCATGATCGATGGCATCGCGAACTACATCGGAGACCCTGATATCGAAGCACGTTGCGAGGCCGCTACCAAAGCCATCGACCGAGCTATCGATCAACGCCTTCCGCAACTTCTCCAACAATCTGATTCGAGTTTGCTCTCCGTCATGACCCACGCCGGCATGCCTGATGAAATGGTGAGAGCAAACATCAAATTGACTATTTCCGGCGGGCAAAATGAGCCACGGGATGCGATCGCTGGCGCTATTTGGGCGCTCCTCAAACACCCAGAGCAACTGGAGTTAGCAAAGACGGGGAAGGTCTCTTGGCAGCAAGTTTTTGAAGAGTATTGCCGTTGGATAGCCCCCATCGGCATGTCTCCCCGACGGGTAGCGGTGGAGCACTCCTACGCTGAAGTCGACTTCGAACCCGATGAACGAGTTTTCTTCATGTTCAGTTCGGCTAACCGAGATGAAAACTATTTTAAAGATCCGGATCTGTTCGACATTACGCGAGATACCTCAGCCGCTTTAACCTTCGGAGCGGGGCCACACTTCTGCGCTGGAGCTGCGGCATCAAGAAGCTTGGTCGGCGATGTCGCCTTACCAAGGATTTTCGATCGACTACACCGGCTTCGCCTCGATGCTGAAGCCCCTCCAGTTCAATTCGGGGGCTGGGCATTCAGGGGGCCACTCTCAGTTCCGGTTTGTTGGGGCGAAACCTAGGCTGACTGAACTACCCCATCGGCTGCTGGATCTGCTCCCCCATCAATGCCTTGCGCACCTACCCGTATTCCATGTACCCAGGCAAAGTCGTGGGTCCTTGGACTTCGGATGACTTCATATCCCTCTGCTTCTAATGCTTCAGACACCGACCAGGGAACGCCGTTTGATACATCTATAGCGTCACTCGTTCCCGAGACACGCGGAGCTGAAACCGCTTCGAGCATATTCATCTCAAAGTCGATGCTGTTGAGAAGCACCTGAGTGACTCCCATCGCTATTTGAGTTCCCCCGGGTGCTCCCACGACGTAGTTCAATACATCTTCATCAAAGACCATGGTCGGGCAAAGCGAGCTAAACCGACTCTTGCCAGGTGCCAGAGAATCTGCATTACCAGGCCTCGGGTCAAACACGGCCATACAACCGTTGTACATGAATCCCAGGCCATCTGTGATCACACCCGACGGCATGCCTAAAGAATGGGTCATTGAGACCGCGTTTCCATCCTTGTCAACAACACATACATGAGTGGTGTCTCGGGGCTCATACGACAGGCGCTCCACGCTTGCCCGGTCGCCGGACCGGATCATTTCAGCTAGATCTCTGGCATGTTCTTTGGAAGTCAACCACTCCAAGGGCACATCAAAGTGTGCTGGATCTCCAACAAAGGTGTCCTTGTCGGAGGTCGCCCTCTTCATGGCCTCGGTCAGAGTTCTGACGTATTCGACGCTGTTATGCCCCATAGATGCCAGTTCGAAGTTTTCCAAAATATTGAGCATTTCCAAAACCATCACTCCACCCCCTGGAGGATGGTTTGAGGCCACATCAAGTCCGCGGTAACTGGTGCGTATCGGTTGATTGTGGGTAGTTCGATATTCAGCCAAGTCACGTTCGTTTAGTAATCCGCCGTGATTTGACATGTCTTCGGCAATCCGACCAGCTAACTCACCTGTATAAAAAACATCTGCACCTTCAGCTGCAATTAGGCGCAAGGTAGCGGCCATATCAGGGTTAGCGACAAGGTCTCCTATACGTTTGAGCGACCCATCAGACCGAAAGTAGATATCGCGGCCTGTAGTTGAATGCTTGAGTCGTTCTACGTTGTCAGCGCGACCCATGGCCGCTCCCTCTGCCCACCAGCCAGCAACGTGAGGGCGCACCGCGAATCCTTTTTCTGCCCACTGAATCGCGGGTTGAACAATTTCTGACCAATCTTTCACTCCCCAAGTGGTTTGCGCCTCAAAGTAAGCCTTGAGTGAACCCGGTGTTGCTATTGACTGGTAGCCGACATCATTGACATTGCCCTCCAAGACGAAGCCAAATCCATCTCTGGTTTCACCAATGACTATGTCAGCCCACTGGTCGGCCCTCGTATCTAAAGGTGATTTAGCGTGAAAGTCGATGCATTCGTGAATCCCTTCTGAACGCGAATAGACCTGCAGATTCCCGAAGCCAGCGATTCCACACATTTGGGGATCTACGACACCAGCCACGAGTCCGCAAGCAATCGCTGCGTCTACAGCGTTGCCGCCGGCTCTTAACACAGCTACACCTGCTTCAACAGCTTCAGGTTGCGCTGCAACGACCATTCCATTCTCATACCTGTTCACCGCGACCTCCCAGGCCCTTCCCTACTACAGATGTCGAAGCTTAAGCACTACAAATACTCGGGTTTAGCTCCTGGAACCTGGAGTGGCGGACACTCCCAACTCAACAACTCGGGCAGGCACTCTTGGGCGAACAACCTCATCGAGGCCTCTGCATCAGCAAACGGCATGCCGCCGTAACTAAAACCAGGCATCACGGCGTTCATTCCAATCACCTTGTCGATGTGGGCGAACTTCTCCAACACTTGGTCAGGAGTCCCCCAAGGCATCAAATCGACGAAATCTTGCGCAGCGCGATCCGCCCCTTGCTTTTCTATGTAGCCACTAATGCCCGTGTAAAACTCATAGCCCTTAACGCCCTCATGAGGTGCTTTCTGGAACTCGTAGTGACGCATAACACTCTCATAGTTAGCGCCGATGTACTTACGAGCCATCTCTTCCGCTCGATCAGCGCTCTCATCGACAAACACTGATCCTCCACAAAAAGGAGGAGGTCCCGGTTCTCCGTTAACGTCTTCATACACTCGGTTGTACTCCTCCAAGTCTTCCTGGACGACAGACCAAGGCTTTTGAGGGATAACCAGCACCCCGTAACCGAGCTTCGCCATCAACGGCATTGACTCCGGTGAGACAGCAGCTGCGTAGGCCCGTCCCTTAAACGAGTTCTGAGGTCGAGGTCGAATTTCACGCAACGGTTGCGTACCGAACTCGTTGTCGTATTCCATTTTTCCCGACTCAAGAGCATCCAATACCAGCCCGGCATAGGACACCAGCCGTTCGCGCGACGAGTTCATGTCAACCCTGAACCCCTCATATTCGATTCGCGCCAAACCTCGCCCGATCCCTAAGATCATCCGCCCTTGAGACATCGTGTCCAGCAGAGCTATGTCCTCCGTAATTCTCAATGGATCGTGCCAAGGCAGAACTATGACACCTGACCCAAGCAGCACATCGGGGTGTTTCCCCGCCATGTACGACAAAAACTGAACTGGTTCAGGACACATTGTGTAGTCATCAAAATGATGTTCAACAGTCCATAGAGACTTAAAACCCAGCTCAACAGCTAGATCACATAAGCGCAGCTCTTCGGCGTACACCTCATGGTCAGGTAAACCATTGAATGGGTTCTGAAAAACGACTGTATAACCGGTATGCATAACGACCCCCGTGACTCGTATCACTAAGAATCTATACCGCTTCGCAAATCCAAGGTTGTGTTCACCCGAAAGCCTAAACCGCTACCAACGGGCGACATAAACAGATGACAGACTCTCTACATGGCCCATCGCGTAGGAATCATCGGACTCGGCACAGTTGGTTCAAGATTCGTCGAACAATTCAATCTTCATAATGCTTTTGATCTCGTGGCAGCCTGGGATCTAGATCCCAATGCCTGCTCACCTCACAAAGACTCAGTCAAAATCGCCTCAACTGCAGGCGAGGTGATAGCAGAATCTGATCTGGTGTATGTCGCAGTACCACCAATTCACCATGAAACATACGTGCGCGACTGCTTAGCCAACAACACTGCAATTTTTTGTGAAAAACCTTTGGGTGTTGACCTGCAAACAAGCAGACAACTGGCAGCAGAAGTGAACCAAAGCGGGCTTCCGGCCGGAGTTAACTTTGTATTCAGTTCCGCCCCGTCGGCCGCCGAGCTTCAGCAACGGCTAAACAACCACGAGCTTGGAGAAGTGTTACGAGCAGACCTCAGATTGCACTTCTCCCAATGGCCAAGAGCCTGGCATCAGAAAGCCCAGTGGTTGCGGTTACGAGATCAAGGCGGTTGGGTCCGAGAGGTTGTATCCCATTTTATTTTCCTAGCTGATCGACTACTCGGCCCACTCGCCCTTGAGAACTGCCATGTCCAATACGAAGACGGACCCAACGGTTCTCTCTCCGAACAGACCGCTCTCGCTGTCTTCTCATCCCAAACTGTTCCGCTAACTTTGGCCGGAACGAGTCGCGGCCAGGGTCCCGATGTGGTAGATCTCACCTTAAGGGGCACTGCCGGGTCTTTGAGAGTTTGGGATTGGTACCGACTTCAGGCGGCTGATACCAATGACTGGGTAGACATTTTCCCAGCGACACGTGAACAGCTAGGTGTTGATGCCTACTCTGCTCAACTACATCAAATTGAACGAATGGTTAATGGCGATTATCACACAATCGCTACCTTCGACGAAGCCTTACGAGTTCAGGAATTAGTGGAATCGTTACTGTCGAGCTGATGTTCTGGTCGACCAACTACACAAAACTCTCCCCCTTCGGGGTCTAGGAGAACGACCGCTACAAAACCGAGGTGGCTAGGATCGCCCGCCGGGGAAACAACAGTTGCGCCTAAATCAACAAGACGATCCACTTCAGTTGCTATGTCATCAACGAACAGGTCCAGATGGACACGATTCTTTGATGACTTTCCCTCGGGAACTTTCTGGAATGTCAGATGGTTGACTACGCGATCTAGCCCGGAATTAGAGATAGTGACGTAGGGGCCACCGTTCCCTTCGCGCTTCGTAAAGCCAGCCGCTTCAGACCAAAAGTTTGCGAGATATTCCGGGTCTGAACAGTCGATTGTCACACCCATAGCTCGAAGACCCATGTCGACAATCCTAGACACTGTTATGTTTCAGCAGGTTGGCACAGTCCCAACAACCTCATTTACTCCAATTCATCAACTACGAAATGAGAGCTTTCAATGGATACCGCTTCATTTAAGAACATGGTTCAAGAACGTCGCAGCGTGAGGGGTTTTCGAGATGAGCCTGTGCCGCGAGAGGTCATCGAAGAAATCATCGAAATTGCCGCTGGTGCGCCTTCCTCCATGAACACTCAACCATGGCACTTCCACGTCCTAACAGGAGCTCCTCTGGATCTGATACGAGAGGGCAATACCGAACGAATGGTTAGCGGCGCTGCTCCGCAGAGAGAAATTTCTCTAAACCATGGCTACGAAGGCGTGCATCGAGATAGACAAAAAGAGATCGCAGTTCAGCTATTTGAAGCCATGGGCATCGGATGGGACGACAAAGAACGTCGTCGCGACTGGGCCATGCGCGGTTTTCGCCAGTTCGACGCTCCCGTCTCAGTTGTTGTCACCTGTGACCGCACCCTCGAGCACGACACAGTAGGCCACTTCGATTGTGGCGCCGTAACTTACGGCCTAGTGCTAGCAGCCTTCACCAAAGGCATCGGTTGCGTCATCAACGGACAAGGAATCATGCAATCTGATGTAGTTCGAGAACACGCTAATATTCCCGAAGATCAGGTGATCATGACCTGCGTAGCAATGGGTTACCCCGACCAAGATTTCGTGGCGAATGAAGTGAAATCAACCAGGCGGGCAGTGCAGGAAGTAGCTAGTTTCGTCGGGTTCGAGGACTAACCCAATCGTTATCTTCAATTGCCTTTTATGTGCCCGGCTAACACTGTGGACGTGAGCAACACCCGTCTATCTCTGCAAGACTCGCTAAGCCGACAGGAAGGTCAAAAGGTGTCCCAAGATTCAGGAACAGCCCACATCCATGTTGAAGTGGATGGTGCAGTGGCCATCGTCACGATGGCAAAGCCACCCCACAATCTCCTCGACGGAGCTTTTATCGAGGATTTGTTGCAAACATTCGAAGGGGCAGCCAAATCCGGTGCCAGGTCGATCCTGTTGAAAAGCAGCATGAAACATTTCTCTGCCGGAGCTGATGTGGATGGCTTCAGCTCGGAAGGACGTGATGAAGCCGCAGCAGTTGATGTACTCGACCGTCTCGCAACACTTCCCATTCCCACAGTCGCTGCTGTGCACGGTTTAGCTTTGGGAGGCGGTTTTGAACTCGCCTTGGCCTGCGACTTCATCATTGCATCGACGTCAGCGCGCCTCGGTCTCGTGGAAACATCTATCGGGCTCATGCCCCTATTGGGTGGCGTTCAAAGAGTTGTAGAACGAGCAGGCATGGCACGCGGCAAAGAAATTGCAATGTTCGGGCGTCGACATGACCCCGAATTACTTGAGCGATGGGGCGTGATCAACGTTGTTGTTGCCGATGAGGCTCTAGATGAGGCCTCTCGGTCATGGGCACAGCAACTTGCGGCAGGACCAACGGTTGCCTATGCCTCAATCAAGAAACTCGCGGTCATAGCTTCAAACGACGGCGTCCGAGCCGCGGACCTAGCCCAAGAGGATGCCCGACAAGACGTTTGGGGTTCCGAAGACCTTCAGCGTGGCCTCGAGGCCTTCAATGAATCCGGGCCTGGCACTGCTATCTTCCAGGGCTCATGACTGCGCCCCTGTCCGGTATCCGGATCATAGATTTCACTCGAGTTCTTGCTGGGCCGCACTGCACTAAGGCGTTACGGGATTTAGGAGCAGAGGTAATCAAGATTGAACCACCAGACCCCGACACAGGTCGCAGCGGTCAGCCTCACGTCGGTTCAATGTCTCTGTATTTCGCTCAACAAAACGCAGGTAAACGCGCAATCTCTATCGATTTAAACTTCCCTGAAGCCCAACAAATCGTAAAGGACCTAGTTGAAACGGCAGACATCGTCGTTGAAAATTTTCGGCCGGGAACACTGGATCTTTTTGGCTTAGGTTTCGAAGATCTGAGCACTATAAAACCCAATCTCATTATGGTTTCTATCAGTGGATACGGACAGACAGGGCCCTGGCGGAACCGACCGGCATTTGCCCCGACCGTTCAAGCAGAAGCTGGCTTCACTGAAATAATTGGTCGTCACTACGGTGATGCGTTAACACGAACTGAAAATGATGCATATAACCATGCCGACGTTTACACCGGTCTACAAGGAGTCATCGCAACTCTTGCAGCCTTAGCTCATCGAAATCAAACGGGTGAGGGTCAACACGTCGACGTCGCTATGGTCTCATCTCTTCTCAGCGTCAATGATCGTGTCAGTTACGAACTTTCAGACATCGACGTCGAAGGGGAGCCACTAGCCCTCAGCGCACCCGAGTCTCCAGTTATCGAGCTACCAGATGGCCGAAAAATTACGATCGCTGCTAGTCCGGTTTCTACCTTCGTATTTCAGAGATACTGCGCAATGATGAGACGAAATGATCTGCTTCTTGATCCGAGATTTATCAACGCGCAGTTTCGTCGTGACAACTGGGAAGATCTGCTCGCGGAGATACGTTCATGGGTGCTCACGTTTAGAACCATAGAAGAACTCGAAGCTCAGGTAAGTGAAGCTGGTCTAGCGGTTGGCACAATCCGGTCCGTATCAGAAATAGCTGAATCTGAGTGGGCTGTCGAACGGGGAGCGATTCGCGAAGTCGAAGATCGTTCAGGGGGAACCGCTAGAGTCCCCGCTCCCCCTTGGATATTCAGTAACTGCGAATTGCCTGACGCCGGATTGCCCCCATTTCAAGGCGAGCACAACACAGAATTATTGCGGTCATTAGGACTTTCAGAAGTTGAAATAGAGAAGTTAGAAGCAACAGGGGTTCTTATTTCAGGTGTCCCCAACGACACCTAATGTCGTCCTCCCCGCGGACAATTTTAGGGACCTTTGTCGCCGCCCACGTCATCAATGACTTCTACGCAACGGTCCTTCCAGCATTTTTGCCTGCTCTCGCTGCAGAGTGGGATCTGGACTACACAGAGTTAGGCCTCTTATCATTCTCGTTCACTCTCTTTACGGGCGTCCTTCAGCCATTCATTGGTCATATCGCAGACAAACAAGGAAAACGAAAGTTAATTCTCAGTTTCGGATTCTTCGTCGGGGCGTCGGGGTTTCTTTTAATGGCAGTAGCCCCATCATTTTGGTTCATAACCGTCGTAAGTCTTCTCTGTGGTCTCGGCGCAGCGGCATACCACCCTCAAGCAACAGCGTTCGTGGTCGGCGCCTATCCCGAAGATCGCGGAAGGATGCTCGGTATCCACGGGTGGGGGGGATCAGTCGGGCACTTCTTGGCCCCCGCCATAGCGACAATAGCAATCGCTACTCTTGATTGGCGTTGGGCAATGGCCATCGTGGCTGTTCCCATCATCGGCGCAGGGTCAAGTCTGTGGGCCTACCTTCCTGAAAGCACTCCCAACCCCGAAGCGGTACTCAAGGGCGCTCTCAGCAGACCAATAGTGATGGCAGCCCTAGCTTTCGGTTTGTTGAACACCGTGCTCTATAGCTTCGTTACTTTCGTGGTGAAAATGCTCGTTGACGAAGGTTGGAGTGAGGTGAGATCTGGGGCAACGCTCACGACAATGCTCTTTATCGGTGTTATCGCTCAACCTGTTGGTGGGCGGATATATGACCGCTTTGGAGGAAGGAGACTTTTCATATGCGCGAATCTTGGCACTATTTGTTCAGTTCTTGTTTTTTCCCAAACATCCGGAGCAGCCTCTCTAGTTGCCGTCACAGCGATAGCTACCTTTGGCTTCGGGTTATTTCCAGTCTCTTTGGCCATCGCAAGCAAAATTGGTGGCGAATCGCGAACGGGATTTACGGTGGGCGTGGTTTTCGGAGTTAGCGGACTTTTAGGGGCAGCGGCCCGACCAATAGTGGGAGCCTTGGCAGAAGCTTTAGGTGACATTCGTTTAGCTCTCGGGTGGACTGCCGTACTCGCCATAGCAGCGCTACCCTTCGCTATGCAACTGGAGACCGAGGAGTCCTAATGGCCGAGATGACCGATCAACAGCGCCAAACCTTTTTAAACGAAGTCCGAGTGGGTGTGTTAGCGATCGAACGATCCGACAAGGGCCCATTGTGCGCACCCGTGTGGTACCGCTACTCCGAAGACACTGGCTTCGAAATAGCGATGGCTTACGCATCAGTTAAGTCAATCCTGCTTCGTCGCCACGGAAGAGCAACCATCTGCGTTCAGGATGAACAACTCCCCTATCGGTATGTGACAGCTGAGGGTGAAGTGTCAGTTGAAGCATTAACACCTGAAGGGCGGGACATCCTGCTGCGCGACATTGCTGTTCGATACCTAGGTGAGGAGCTTGGAAATGAGTACGCAGATGCGTTTCCCGGCCACGAGGAAGCCAAGGTCACCCTTAAACCGCGAAACTGGCGCAGCGACATTCTGGGTTGATTCGCGACTCAGGCCTCTTTACCAAAAGTCTAGAACAGCGCCCTCGACAAGCCGCTTCAATCATTCAAACCAAAGCAGCTAAAGCTTCGCGTGTCCTTAGCCGCTCATCAGGATTTCCGCCAAACTCAGCGACGATTACATCATCGGCACCGGCATCAATCGTTGCCTGCAATCTGTCTTTTATCTCGGCTTCATCCCCAACAATAGCTATCTCTTCCGGCCCAGCTAAACCTTCGCGGTCAAGCATCGCCCGATAACTCGGCAACGTGCCGTACATCTGCCACACTTTGGCAGCCCGTTCCATTCCCGCATCGATGTCATCGGTACATAGGACAGGCATTCCGGCGAGGACCCGAGGCTTAGGTCGCCCGGCTTCTTCCGCCGCTTCACAAATTTCAGGAACGGTCAGTTCCGCCAACGTTTTATTACCTGTCATCCAGGTAATGGTGCCATCAGCGAGTCGGCCCGTTAACCGCAGCATTTGCGGACCCAAGGCCGCTACCAAGACCTGAGGAACCGGTGCGCCTAAACCCATCGCCGGGTTACGCGCAGTAAGAGTTTCACCTTCTAAACGGACGGGCTCTTCTCGTAACTGTGGACTCAATACTTCAAGGTATTCACGCAAATGACGAATTGGTTTATCAAACTCGTATCCATATTGTTTCTCTATTACTGGTTTGTGGGACAAACCAATACCCAAAGCAAGCCGATCACCGATAATGGAAGTGACAGACAGCGCTTGTTGAGCCATGACAATTGGATGTCGCGGATAAGTAGGTATCACAGCCGTGCCCAATTCGATATCAGGCACAGAAGCACCGATATGACTCAGCGCTGTCAAGGCGTCAACGCCCATAGGCATTTGCGGCAACCAATAAGAAGGAAAACCCGCTGCCTGAGCAGCCCGGGCATCTTCTGTCGCTTCTTCTACATTAAATAGCTTGCCGGCAGGGCCGCTGAAGATACCTAAACGCATTTATGCCTCCAAAAATCGATTTAACCCATATCACCTTGACACATCTCACATCCCAAGTGCAGAAAATTCATTCGACACTTAAATATGCTGGTCGCCTTGTCCTTCTCCACGAAAGCGCGGCAAACCTCTTGTAACTACCTCATTGGCTCTCGCCATGATCGGGGCATCCCAATTGTCATCCGTGAAGAGCCAGAACTGCTTGTTAACAACAGCATCAAAGACTTGTTGACCCACAACCTCTGGATCAAGACCAGCACTTAATACCCGCTGAGTAAGTTCAAGCATTTGGTCGCCTCTGTCATCAATAGCTGAACCTACAGATCCAGCGGGTCGTGACGCTGTGTCGTTCACGATGTTGGTGTTCACAAAGCCCGGACACAAACAGGTCACCCCTACATTGGATCCTTCAACCTTCAGTTCATGGAAAAGAGTTTCAGCCAAAGTTGCGACACCATGCTTGGCCACGTTGTACGGAGCGCCAAACGGCGAAGAAATATGACCCGCAATAGATGCCGTCAGCACAACATGGCCTTCGTCTCGTTCCACCATTTCAGGAACAAAGGTTCTCACCCCGTGGATTACTCCATCTAAAAGGATCCCAAGAGTCCAGCTGTAGTCATCCTTCGACAAAGCCCACGATCGGCCGATAGAGCCTTGGACTCCAGCGTTCAAGCAAACAAGGTCTGCTGCGCCATACGTATCGACAGCGAAATCGAGCAACTTGATATTGTCAGCTTCAAGGGAGACATCGGTCACTACCCCTTGAGCTTGTCCCCCAGTCGTTCGAATCTCATCTACTACGTCACTGAGCTTCGACTCATTGATGTCAGCAAGAACGACATTCATTCCTCCAACAGCAAAGCGTCTGGCCATCGCCAAACCCATACCTGAGGCTGCTCCAGTAACTACGGCCGTCTTTCCTTCAAGTTTGTTCATCAACTGAGACTAGACCGAAGAATTCATCGATCCATTTATCCGGCTACCGTTCAGGGGTGCCAGATTTTTTAACCGAAGAACAAAGTGAACTTCGACAACAAGCAGAGTCACTCGCTCAACAAATATCAGAAATGGAGATGGACTCTTCAGACCCCAAAAAGATTCAACTCCAAATAAGAGAAAAGTCCAAAGCGGCAGGAATCTTTCATCTCACCCAACCCATCGAATACGGAGGTCTGGGAGGAACAGCAATCGAACTCACCATCGCTCGCGAGTCGTTAGCAATCAAGAATGTTGGTCACCTACCCGGCATTTTTGGGCCAAATCCAGGCTTGCTGAGTAAAGCTTCCAAAGAAATGAAACAAAAGTTTCTCGACCCGTACTTAGCAGGAGAGATAGAGAGTGGTTTCGGCTTCACCGAACCATCAGATGCTCAACGGCACACCTGGGCCAAGCCAGAAGGCGAAGAACTCGTCATCAATGGTGCCAAGTCATACGTCACAGGCGGCTCAAATGCAGACTTCATCAATACGTTGGTTGAGGTAGAAGATATGGGTCCCGCGATGATCTTGATAGAGACCAGCCGACCCGGGGTAGAACTAAAAACAGCTTTTAGTTCTGTTGATGGAAGCCATCACGCAAGTTTTACATTTAGTAACGTCCGCGTTCCCAAAAGCCACGTAATCGGGGAGGCCGGAACGGGGATGACCAGAGCGCTGGAACAGGTCAACTCGGTTCGCATGGCAATAGCCGCCAACTGTATTGGTTTAAATCAGTTCGTTTGTGATCTTGTCGCCGACACCCTGAAATCGACTAACACTGACCCGAACCATGAGACTCGCGTGAAATTTGGCCGAATGCGCACTCATGCCTTCGCAGCGCGCAGTTCCGTCTATAGAACTGCTCGCCTCATAGAAGCTGGCGAAAACTGTGTAAACGAAATAATGGCTTCAAAGATTCTGGCTTCCGAAAGTATTGCCGAACTAACTGACATCGCGATCCAGGTCGTTGGAGGTGAGGCCCTTATCGAATCCCACCCACTTGCGTCTATCTTTCGACGGGTTAGAGCCACCCGATTAGCAGAAGGACCAACAGATACTCTCCATGCAAACATCTCTCGCGGATGCCTTGATCTGAACCTTGGTCGAATCTGAGCTGCCATGCCCTACCTAAACGAATTTTCATCCACAAACTCTCCGTTTGACATGACCACTACTCACGAGTTTCTGAGTCTTTGTCAAAGCGCAGATGACTTAGGTATCCAATACAGCAAAAAGATCAGCTATTTCTCCAGGAATATTGTGGCAAGACATCAACGTTTTCATTTGTTGGAGTGGGGCTCCCCATCATTACCGCACTTACTTTTGCTTCACGGTGGTAACCAGTCTGCTCATTCTTGGGATTTAGTCAGCCTTCATCTTGCAGATCGCTTTCACATAATCGCGCTCGACCAACGAGGTCACGGCGATAGTGAATGGGCTCGAGATGCCGACTATTCATCGCACGCAATGGCTTCCGACGCTTCCTCTGTGTTATCGGAACTCAATATTGATTCGGTAACCGTTCTCGGCCATTCCATGGGCGGAATGAACACACTACGACTAGCCATGCAAGACCCCCACCTCCTACAACGCCTCGTGTTAGTTGATATCGGGCCGGAACTATCTGATGCTGGTACCAAGAGCATCCGGAATTTTGTGACCGAGAATCGAGAATTCGAAGATCTCGACGCCTTTATCCAAAATGTACAAAAATATGATCCTTACCGATCTAAAGAACACATCGAACGGACCGTGAAATACAACCTTCTACAACGAGCAGATGGAAAATTTATAAGCAAACGAGACCACGGCCCACGTTTAGCTACAACCCAAAATCAACGAGAGACGAGTGACCGCTTTTCGATTGAAGACACCGCCGAAATATCGCAACCAACCTTGGTCATCAGAGGAGCAGACTCAAACGTACTCACCCCAGAAGCAGCGAACCGCTTCGTTCAAGCCCTACCTCACGGAGAACTCCAAACCGTCCCCAAAAGCGGCCACAACGTTCACGGACAAAACACCTCAGGTTTTCTCGATGTACTAGTTCCATTCTTAATGAAATGATCTAGAAGGCATGGAAGTTCTAAAAGCGCGCGAACCTGAACTAAGCGTATGGTGATCACATGAATTCAAAAGAGCTCGAAACTTTGATAATTGACGCCGCCGACAATGGCGTAGTCACAGTCACAATGAATCGGCCCGAAAAAAAGAACGCCGCTAACGCTGTTATGTGGGACGAATTACGCGACACCTGGAATGCCCTCGCAGTCGATCCCGACGTAAGGGCAGTGATAATGACTGGAGCCGGAGACGCCTTCTGCAGTGGCGCAGACCTCGGAGGGCAAGGACGTGACAGACATCAACTCATCTCCATGAACTTGATCCACCAAACCGTAGAAGCGCTCTACTCAATAATGGTTCCGGTTATAGCAAAAGTGAACGGTGTAGCTGCCGGAGCCGGCATGAACATGGCCCTTGCTTGTGACTTAATTCTGGCAAGTGACCAAGCTCGGTTCAGTGAGATTTTTGCTCGACGCGGTTTAAGCGTCGACTTCGGCGGCACATGGGTTCTACCTCGACTCATAGGGTTGCATCGAGCAAAGGAATTAGCTTTCTTCGCTGATGTTATTTCCGCTGAGCAAGCTGCAGAATTCGGCATCGTGAACAAGGTCATACCTCACGACGAATTGGACTCCGAAGCCAAGGACTGGGCTGATCGTCTAGCCGCCGGACCCCCATTAGCGTTAGCCATGACCAAACGAATGCTGACACTTAACGCAAGCAACGACTTCAAGTCAGCTCTAGAAGCAGAGGGATTGGCTCAAACAATCAACTTTTACACTCAAGACACCAAAGAAGCGGTCGCCGCCTTTTTAGATAAACGAGACCCAAAGTTTCAAGGCCGATAGCCACTCCCTCAATGACATCTGATTTTCTAAATGAGCGCTCTAGTTCACGCTCCATTATCGGACGTGCGAAACTAAAGGCATGTTCGAACTAGTCGCTGTAGGTAACGATATTGAGGCAGCAGTTAACGTTTCCTCAAAATTAGATGGAGTCTGCTACTTAGCTGATCCCGCGGACGAACGAGCTTTAGCTTTTCGCACACTCGTGAGATGCGTCACCGATAGCCCTCAGGATCTACATTCAGCTGCCGGATATGGCATGTATTTCGTATTTAGTCGCGTCATTCGTGAGCGAAACACCATCGTCGAAAG
>CEVU01020778.1_pt1 | contig 18547 bp, 19 predicted proteins | sample 427081 | NCBI WGS metagenome assembly CEVU01 (sample SAMEA2623868, study PRJEB7988) | marine metagenome | biome: marine biome (ENVO:00000447); feature: deep chlorophyll maximum layer (ENVO:xxxxxxxx); material: "saline water (ENVO:00002010), including plankton (ENVO:xxxxxxxx)" | depth 80 m | reverse complement strand
CCGTTTGAAACAGCTTGCGCCGCCCTGGAACTCGATCAAATAAGCAACGGCCGATTTACACTTGGGTTAGGTACTGCACCACAAACGTGGACAGAAAACTATTTTGGTCAAGATTTTGTTCCTCCGATCGGCCGGACTCGCGAAGTAATCGAAATCCTCCGAATGGTCTTTGACGCCGCGGTAAACGACGCGCCATCAATCCCGGATTACAAAGGGGAGCACTACCAGCTGTCTTTTGAAGGTCTTCACCCTAATTTCGGTTCTGAAGTCAGGGCTGTGCCAATTTGGATTGCTTCGCTTCGCGAAAAATTATGTGAACTGGCTGGCGAATGCGCAGATGGCTTCATAGGTCATTCAATATGGTCTCGATGGTGGTTAGAAGAACGAGCATTGCCGGCACTCCGTCGCGGTGCAGCTAGAGGTGGACGAGATCCAAACGAGTTGCAGATACAACTTTGGTTGACGGCTTCCATCGACGCAGATCCGATAGTTGCTGCTCGACGAGCGCGTGGCAATGTCGCGTTTTATGCCGCAATTCCGAGTTACCGATCCTATTTTGATGCGCACGGCTTCGGTGAGTTGTTTGACACCTTGGTTGAAGCACGAAGATCAATGACCCTAGAAAGCTGTCTTGACATGGTCCCGTTAGAGGCTGCGAAAACATTTGCAGTATGTGGAACTTCAGACGAGGTCGGTCAAGAAATCGAAAACATTGCGCAACATGCGAGTTCGGTCTGCGTGAAGCCACCTATGTGGGCGATTGACCCTCAAGAAGCAGAACAACAAAGTACGAAGATCGAACAGCTACTACTTGGATAAATAGTTAGTTAGAAAGTTGTTCTAATAGCCCGCCACTATCGCTCACTATGTGGCCCTCAGTAACTTTGCCCTCGACGACGGTGAATATTGCCACTGCGTGACGCTCAACTTCGTTGCCTGACGCCTCCACTCCCATAAACATCCCTGTGTGGATACCTCTCAATATGTATCTCACTGCCACTGATGAACCGTCGCTAACCATTTGCTGAATTTCAAATCGGGCATTTGTTAGTGAGGAGTGGTAGGCCTTGAGCGACTCGATGTGTTCGGCAAGGGAATGGGCAGATGGACCGCCGTAGCCGTGACGCACATAATCGTCTGTGAATGAGGCTTCGACGACCGACAAGTCTTGCTTGTTGAAGCCATCTTCCATGATGTGGCGTACCAGTTCTTTTGCTTCTTCCCCGTTCAAAGTCGCCCCCTAGTCCTGGCTAGTTAACAATAGCTGTGTGCGGTGATTCAAGGTTTAGCCTTCTCGACCACCAAATACCTCCCGGTCTTTTGCACCGGTCGCCGTTATTTCTTAGAACCCCAAACCGCGAATAACGGATCTCCCAAAGCAGAAGATGAAGTTCGAAGCTCGGCTCGAACGTCGACCCACGGACCGGTAAGCCGGTAGTACTCCCCAACAATGGAAACATGACCGCGATCGTCGGTTTGGCCCCAGCCCCTTATGGCTTTTGTCGGGAAGCACCGATTAGAAAAGCTGTTTACAAAAACCCCATTGGTCTTTAAACAGCGATGAACTTCATCAAATACTTCGATAGGGCGAACTAAATAATCGACTGATACACAACAGACAACACTGTCGAAGCTGCCATCTTCGAAGGGGAGCTTCGGGTTCATGTTCAAATCATGTCGGACCCAAGAAGTCGCTTGCTTGTTTTCTGCCAACTCAGCTTCATTCATACCGAGGACAGTCAAGTCAGTTGGCGGATCGACAAAATGGCTTACCCAAGAACTCATGATGTCTAATACTTTGCCTGTCAGCTGCAGTTCTTGGTACAGCTCCCCCACAGCGGATATTGCCTCGCTATCGATGTGGGTCACCATTCTCGGTTCTGAATAAAAGTTTTGATCGGATGAGGGATCAACTCGCTTAAAGAAGCCAGGCGGAAACCCCGCGTAGCGTGGGTCTTCGACACCACTGAGATCTGTTGATTCGCCGTTAGTCACTCAATTCCCCGCTGTTCTAACTTGTGAGTTTCTTAGCAAAACTTAAATCGTGCCCAGAAGGATCTTGAATCGGGAAAAACCGTTCCCCCCAAGGCGCATTTTTTGGTTTATCTCCGGGCGAAAGTCCGGCTGCGATCGCTCGCTCATAAATGAGGTCGACGTCGTCGACATGAAAAATTGTTCGGCCCCACCAACGGGTTGGAAGCGCTGAACGTTCCACTCCCCAGAGATTCACAAAACAATTTCCAGATTGCAAGGTAACAAACGGAGAGGAAATATCTCCAAATGAGATTACAAAACCCAGAGCTTGGTAAAACACGACGGAAGCATCCATATCTGCAGAAGCAAAAGTTATAGCGTCGATCCGCTCTACATGACCTAATCCCTCAGTCAAAGGAGGCTCACTGATTGGAAGCTGGTTATTTCTCCGTTGGATCCCATTATTGGTCGAATCTTCCGTGACGTCCCTCACCTGATGAGAACCGGTTTGCACCGCTGATGCCTTCTGCCTCGAGTACCGAACGGCTGTTGTACCACTCTTGGGTTAGCGCAGCTCTAACAGGCAGCCCATGTTGATTTCGAACTGATCTCCGGTCAGCTTGAACACATAGTTGCGGGAATGCAGCAATTTGCTGGGCTAACTCTTCAGCCTTTTCTCGACACTGGCCATCAGGTACCACGTATTCACATAAACCGAGACGCTCACACTCTTCAGCCATCACCTGCCGACCAGTCAATATGAGCTCTAAAGCTCTTCCCTCACCGACCAGGCGGGGTAGCCGCACTGTCCCGCCATCGATGAGTGGGATTCCCCAACGACGGCAATACACACCGAGATAGGCCGATTGTTCCATAACCCGAAAGTCACACCAGAGCGCTAGTTCCATTCCGCCGGCGACCGCAGGACCAGAGACTGCAGCTATCACCGGTTTATTGAGTTCGAGACGGCTTGGCCCCATCGCACCCATTGGAATGTCACTTCCGTCACCGTTGGCTCCTCCGTCTGCGGGAATTGCTAAGTCAGATAAAGGGTTTGGTTCCTCTAACGAAGCGGCTTGTTTCAGATCCCAGCCCGCGCAAAACGCGCCGCCCTCACCCCAAAAAACTGCAACGCTTGCGTCCTCATCGTTCTCGAATTGAAGAAAAGAGTCGTATAGGGCTTCAGCGCTGTCACTATCCATCGCGTTTCGCGCTTCAACACGCGAATGGATGACAGTCCAGACTGCACCTGATTTTTCGATACGAACCGTCATTTATCATCCTTAGTAAGGTCATCCCAACAACGAACAATTCCATCTTGGTTAGCCAACGCTGGCTTCCAAACAAAATTCAACTGCTAATTACTTGATGAGCCTAGATCAGGTCGACAAAACAGAGCGTTGAGGGGTCATTTAGCGATGAGACTTTAAAGGATGGTCAGACAATGGGCATGGGTCGTCTAGCTTTTCCACAAGACATTCTTAAGGAGAAACGTGAATTTTTCTGACTTCAATGCGATGGTCGAAAGCAATGCAGCAAATCTGCGATCGAGCTGGCGAAACTATTCTCTGAGTTCGAGCGCGTTAGTTGCCATCATTATTTTTGGTGGCGACCATATGGATGGCAAGCGACCGATGATGGTTTTTGCCATTCTTGGGGTAAATCTTTTGCTCCTTCTCAGCACAGATAGCCAAATGGCTCAGTTCCAAGCGCTAAGAAAAGATATGCCGTCTGAACTTGCCGAATCTGCAACAGGCCGAGACTGGTCAAAGGCACCACTTGGCGCGTTTCGCGTTATCGGGGCCATCATGACTATCGCGATTACGGTCACCATGCTGATGGCGCTATAACGCTGAAATTGAAGAGTAAAGATTTGGCCCCGTGTACCTGAGTTCAAAGCTATTCAGTAGCACGAGGCCAAATTTTGTCTGAGCTGCTGGCCTAAGGTCTGGTCAACTGATTCTTGAGGTTTGAAATGAAAGTTTTAAATTATTACGTCGAATCTTGGCGACGTTTCGGAGATTTCCGGGGCCGGTCGTCGCGACCCGCCTATTGGTGGCCATTTCTTCTCCACCCTTTTGTGTTCCTTGTTCTTGGGGGTATCTTCGCTGCTATTTTGGATCTTGATACCGATCAGATTGGACCGGAGATTGTTTATTTCATTGCCTACGTGTGGTTGTCGATCGCATTAGGAGTCCGTCGCCTGCATGACATAGGTCGAAAAGGAACATGGCTCCTACTTGGTCTTGTCCCCTTCGGTAATTTGGTGCTGCTGTATTGGCTTGTTCAGCCCAGTTCTGTAGAAACAAACGAATGGGGAGATCCAGGCACGCAAGGTGGAATCATGACAGCCAGCGGTGACACCGAACCGGAACCGCCGCAACAAACAAACGACATCATTCGGTAACTAGAGACTTAGCGACTGCTATCTAAAGCAGCTCGTAAGGCACCAGTAGTTACCCCAAGTGAAGAAGCTGCAGCCTCGATATCCGGGGGAGGGGGACCCAACGCTAACCGAAGCTGCTCTTCGGTTACGCCGAGTTGTGCAGCGGCAGCAGCCAGATCCGGACCGCTTAATGTTGATCCTGTTTGGCCCCTTGGTGTCCTCTCAGAATTGGGGCCTGAAGGCCGCGATTCATTAAATTCGCCCTTCAAACAGCGGCTGATGTATGGAAACTCATTAGTAACCAAATACAGGTATCGATCCTCGATGAACGTCCCATTACATTCATCTAGATCTCCAGATCCGGGAAGGTATTCCCAGTCAGACGTATAAGTACCATCAGGGGCTGTGCCTCCTACGACCTTATTTGGGCCCTGCCCGTCGCCGAGGCTTATCTGACAATCGCTGCCCGTTCTTAAAGAGGCCGTAAGTTGATAGCTCGGCTTATAAGTGTCAGTAGTTGATATGTAGATCAAGTAGCCGTCCGCAGCGAAGCCGACATGGACCAGTTCTCCTCCGGAGTGATCGTGTACCTCAGCGAGCAAGTCAGATAACCCGTGATAGTGGTACGCACCAGTTGGCTGCACGTGTGCGTTATTGAAGTCCATACCAAGATTGAAGGTGTCTTGTAGCCCTTCAACCCGATATGTCTCACCGGTCACACAAGTCACGGTTTCTGCGGTGCCCGGCTCGAACTTGACGCCGTTTACTGCTACACCTGGCACACGCACCTCAGCCGCGGCACCCCTATAGGCAGGGTTCGTGGGGTACTCATACCTGTTTGATTGAGCCGAGATGGTATTCGGGTTGCCTGAGTTTGGGAACAACCCAGTTTCATGATTTGGCAAAGCGTTCGTGACGATTGTTCTCGTGTTGTCCGACACCGTCACTGTTGTCTGAGTACCAAATACGACATCAGAAATTGAATAGTTGCCTAAATAAGACCCCGCCTGAAGATCTGTGTGGGTGTGGGTGGCTGTTGTTTGGGTGGTTGGTGGGGTGGTTGTGTCTTGGGTGTGGGTGGCTGTTGTTTGGATAGTCGGCGGGCTAACCGTCTCTTGGCTCGAACATGCACTGGCGACAACACAAACTGTCAGTAGAACAGCGAACGTCAACTGAAATTCGTTAATCCGAAAAGAAGCCATGCAGCAATATGTCCTGTTCGACACAAAAAGGTGGCCAGTCGGAGCAATTCTTAAAGAAAATCCAGGAAGCAACTTCGGCAGCTACTTTAAGACCAAACATATTTGTTCCTAAACAACGAACCTCGAGCCGACCCAAAGAAAATGGGTCAAAAACTTGACGAAAGAAACCGAAGATGAACTACGTCGAATTAACAGACCAAGCTGTTGAATCAATGCGCGACCGGGATCCCGACGAGCCAGTCGCGATGATCAACTTGCTTAAGTTTCGTGACGTAGCCGACCCGAACCTAGGCTTAGAAACGACCAGCGGACGCGACTGTTACTTCGGCCACTACATCGCAGGAGTACCGCCCATAGCGAACCGCCTCGAAACCGGACACTCTCCCCTCTATCTCAACGACGTCAACTCATGTTTCTTCGCCTCGACAGGTGAAGACTGGGACTACCTGTTGGTCCCTCAGTATCGATCACGACGGTCTTTTATCGAAATGATCACTGACTCCCACTATCAAGAACTTTTGAAATATCGGTCTGGAGCACTCGTCAATAGCCGGTTAATTGAATGCGTCAACGAAAAACCAGAGGGATATCCGCTGCACCTCAACGCGTCCCTACCAGCAGACCCAATAATTGAACAACCAGGGTTATTCAAAGACCCGCGCGTCAACGAAATCAACGACCGTGACGCAGAACAACCAACCGACATGCTGAATCTGATTCGCCTAGCCGGCACCACAAAACCAAACGGCGGAGTTGACAACATGTCAGGAGCACAGGGCTATGAGGAATACAGAAGAGGAGTGACGGATCTATATGCCGAGCGGGCCGGCGTTAAAATTACCTGGCGCGCCTTTCCCGTAGCTACTCTCATTGGGCCTTCTGACGAGCTTTGGGACGAAGCGCTGATATATCACTACCTAAGTCGTTCAAGAATGCTCTCAATGTTCACCGACTACGAGGATTACCGCGTTAACCATCTCCCAAAACGGAACGCATCGATCGTGGATAGCCGATTAATCGAAACCACCGTTGGCGGATAGAGCCGCCGATTAACAAACCAGTAACTTCGAGCAGGCGTTGCGCACTGCCCCATATTTGCGCGTCCGGAAATTCTTAAGACGTAAGCGGTTTTCCCTTTGCATGGTCGACGAAAACAAATTCTTCAACCGGCTTTCTGGAAAGCTTCGATAGCTGTTTAGGCGGACGACCAATCGTCAACATGGCCGAAACGGCTTCATGCGATTCAAGTCCCAATAATTGCTGCACCGCCGGTTCTTGAGCCGCAAGCAACGTAGTTAATGTCCCACCGAACCCTTCGTTCCGAGCTGCCATCAATGCGCTCCAGGCCATCGGATAAATCGAAGCCCCACTAACCACTCCAACACGATCTAAGAATTGGTCCATCGAAGCAACAACTTTCAAATCAACAGCAATAATGCAAACAACGGGGACATCCTCCAGATGCTCAAACATTGGTATAGCAATCGGCAGCGATTCATCTAGAGCAGCGTCAGCGATATTGATCGATGAAGGAGTAACTGATTGCCAGTAAACCTCTCCCGCACGAGTTTGGGCAGCCGCTACTCGCATCGGCCCCAAACACAACTCGCCGAGAGCCTTTTTGGTTTCACGATCACGAACAGCTACCACCTTCCAGCCCTGACGGTTTCCTCCGTTTGGAGCGAAGCGCGCCGTATCGAAAATCCGATACAAGACGTCGTCCGGTACCGGCTCATCAGTGAACTCACGAGCCGCAAATGTGGTCTTGGCTACATCAACAAAATCCATCTTCCAACCTCAAACAATCCGGTCTGCGCGCAGTTCATCGATTTCTAATGAACTAAGTCCTAACTCTGACAGAACTTCGTTTGTATGTTCACCCAACTCCGGGGCCCTATGGCGAATCTCACCAGGCGAAGCTGACATCGCAACTGGGAATTGGCTTATTGGCACGTCCTTCAAAGCCGATGGATATGCCCAACGCTCTAAAAAACCTAAAGCGTTAACGTGAGCGTGATCCAACGTTTGCTGAGGCTTGAGCACTGGAGCACCTGGAATTTTTAGATCAGCCAAAGCCAAAAGAACCTGATCAGTCGTCTTGTTGGCACACCAATCTGACATCACCCCACAGATCTCATTTCGGTGGTTTCCCCGACCCTCATCATTTTGAAACCTCGGGTCGTCGGCCATCTCGGGTCTACCAACAAGTTTTGCCCATCGAGCGAACTGATAATTACCGATAACGGAAACTAGAACTAACCCGTCGCTAGTCACAAAGGTGTCCGAAGGAGCTGCTGTCTGACCCCGGTTGTGCGAAGCTTCACGATCTATCCTAAGTTGGTCCTGTTCTATAAGCGTTGCGTTCGCAATCGTCATTGCCGTCTTCAACAAAGCCCCCTCAAGTTCTTGACCTTCGCCAGTGAGATCTCGATGGCGTATCGCTGCCAACGTCGCCATCGCTAACAATGACCCAGTGCAAAAATCTACATACGGCGTGGAGTTGCGTGTCGGCTGTCCCTCAGGACCCGTCATATGCATTGCACCAGACATCGCTTGAGCCAAGCCATCAAAACCCACTCTGTCACTGAAAGGACCACCCGAACCAAAGCAGGTCACAGTTGAGACGATGATGTCTTCTTTCACCTTTTTCAGCGACTCGTAGTCAAGGCCCATCTGCCTGCGAGTATCTGGAGGAAGATTGGCAACCACTACATCGGCTGTGGCGATTAGCGCATTCATGATCTTCCGCCCTTCTTCCTTCATGGGATTTAGGGTCAGGCTTTTCTTGTTACGACCGACCTGTAAAAACAAAGCTCCTTGCCCATCGGGGGTCACCGGTGTCGTCCATCGATCTTCGCCACCATCAATTCTTTCAATTCGAATGACCTCAGCTCCAAGATCTCCCAAAATTGTTGCGGCAAAAGGACCAGCGATAAAACGCCCGAAATCTAGAACTCGAATCCCATCTAAAACCCCAGACATCAGAACCCCCGAATCGCGCACAATCGCGTTTACACATGCAACCAAAGAAGATAGTTAGCTTTTTAGTTCCATGACCTTGCTCTTCACAGATAAACAACGGTCCTAGATGCGTTCGATTGCTGTCGTAAGCAAATTCAGGCCTAGCTTAGAGAGAAGAGACCAGTTCTAAACCGCAGTGATTTGGGGAAAATTGCTTAGTTCATTCGACGATTTTTATATTCATCAAACATCACAGCCCATAGCCACCCCGGCCACAAGTGATCGAAATGCCTACGATCGGTCCTTCTTTAATGGCTATACAGATGATGGCAGTTTGTACTTCGGCATCAGCTCCGCCCGATACCCGAACTTACACATACAGGACTGTGCATTAACAATCGTTCGAGGTGAGCAACAACATTCCTTTCACGCTTCACGTCGCGCCCCACACGACCCGATCGATATGACGACCGGGCCGTTCCGGATCGAGATCCTTGAGCCCATGAAAAATATTCGTGTCGTTTTAGATGACAACGAAACGGGGATCGGAGCAGACCTCCAATGGATCCCACGTTCAGCGCATTTCCCCGAAGATCACCAAAGACTTACCCCCGAACAAATAGGCCGCTGGATGATCGCTACTCGTATGAACCAGTTTGGATTCTGGAGCGGCGAACTTCACCTCCCCGACGAAACTATTACCCTTGACGTCGCTAACACCTACGGGACTAAAGACCGATCCTGGGGCATCCGCCCAGTAGGGGATTCAGTTTCCCTAGGAGCACCTCTGCCGCCTAAAGGTTTAAAATTTTTTTGGGCGCCACTTCACTGGCCAGACCATGTCACCCACATGGCTTGTTTCGAAGGAGACAAAGGCGAAGTATGGCATTGGGATGGCTTTCAGTTACCGGCATATCCAGAAATTGATCAAATACCAGGTATCGAAGATCCGGATATTGAACGATTTGTTTCGGTAAGTCACAACTTTACGTGGCTCCCTAAAACACGACGAGTTTCGGGCGGCCACATCAGTATTCAACTGCAAGATTCTGAGCCACTCGAAATCGAAATAGAGCCAATGGTCTCGATCCTTATGAAGGGTTTGGGGTACGGGCACCCTGAATGGGGTCACGGACAATGGAAAGGCGAACTAGCGATATTTGGAGAGTCTTGGAATCTGAATCAAATTGATGCGCTCGCCCCCGAAAATATTCATATTCAAGAAGTTGTTCGAGTGCGTAATGGTGTCTCACAAGGGGTAGGCGTTCTCGAACAACTGGTGGTCGGGCCATACCCGAAGTATGGATTTAGCAAATTTTTTGATGGTGCTATTTGAACAAATAGACCGACATGCACGATGTCGGTCATGGAAAGATGAGCAAATGGAACTGTATGACGTTATGCGCACCACATTCGCTGCACGAGATTTTACTGATGATGAAATGTCCGACGAGACGCTATACCGGGTTCTCGATAACGCGCGCTTCGCTCCCAGTGGTGGTAACCGACAAGGTGGACGGGTAATTGTTGTTAAGGACCCGAACATAAAGACCGCTCTTGGGCGGCTATGTCTTCCCCAGTTGAGGGTTTATGGGGAGCAACGCCGAGGAGGAGAAAATCCCTGGCAGAGTGTCCAACCGACCGAGGTTGATGTTGAAAAAGTTTGGAACGACGAGTCCATACCTGCGGTAATCCCGATGTTCGAAGATCTTTCTCAAACGCCTACGGTGCTCGTCATTGCTGTTGACCTGAGTGTTGTTGCATCAATGGATAAGGATCTTGACCGGGTCGGCATTATCAGTGGCGGATCGATATATCCGATGGCTTGGAACATTTTGCTTGGCGCGCGTAACGAAGGATTTGGTGGCACCCTCACCACGCTTCTTGCTGCTCAGGAATCAAAAGTACAAGAACTGCTTGGTCTTGAACCGGACGTGGCTGTTGCAGCATTGCTCACCATCGGTAAACCCAAAAAACAACTAACCAAGTTGTCTCGCAAGAAAGTCGAAGAATTTACGACGGTTGATCGTGCAGACGGCCCAGCATTTACAGGTTGATCTGTGGAGACTTGCTAAGCCGGAACAGCGCGCCTTGCAATCTCGTCTAAATCACAAGATGTTGGCAAAGTACCAAATAGTGATCCATGATCGCCGCCGACTCTTGACATCAGGTAGGCCTCACTGACTGAAGGCTGGCCATGCTGGACCATAAGGGTCGCAGCCCAAGCAATAGCGAGTTTCTCTACAAGCCGCCGTGCCTCTGCTTCGGGTAGTGGACCTGTGAAATCTGCTCGTAACGCATCTAACAGTTGGTCGATACCTGCATCTTGGCCTCGGGATTGGTCTAGTTCATCTAAAAAAACCTCGACGCTTTCGGGGTTCCTCGACGCTGCCCTACCAATATCGAGAGCGATAACGTTTCCTGCGCCTTCCCATATGGCATTCAACGGTGCCTCGCGATAGAGACGCGGCATCATCGAATCTTCCACATAACCGTTCCCACCAACGCATTCCAGTGCCTCCCGGACAACAGGGGTAGATTGCTTGGTCAACCAATACTTAGCAATAGGAGTTGCCAAGCGGGCAAAAGATTGTTCCCGCTCATCGGCTTCCATACGTTCATGCGCTCCCGAAAGGCGAGTAATCATGAGGGTTGCCGCCTCAACTTCAACTTCTAAATCAGCCAAGACATTTTGCATCAACGGTTTGTCGAGCAAAGTCGCTCCAAAAGCTTCTCGGTTAGCAACATGCCAGGCTGCTTGGCTAACAGCCTGGCGCATAAGAGAAACACCCCAATTTGCTACATCAAGTCGGGTGGCATGAACCATTTCGATAATCGTCGGGATCCCTCGCCCTTCCTCGCCAACCATCCAGGCTGCTGTGTTATCGAATTCCAATTCCGCAGAAGCATTGGAACGATTGCCAAGTTTGTCTTTCAAACGCATGAGATGCAGCGAATTGCGTGTTCCATCAGGCAACACCCGAGGAACGATGAAACAGGACATTCCTTTTGGTGCGTAAGCCAAAATTAGAAATGCGTCACACATGGGCGCTGAGGTGAACCATTTATGGCCCTCAATTCGGTACTCCCCGCCAGGACCTCCGGAGGATGCTGGTGTAGCGGTACTGGTGTTTGCCCTAACGTCGGAGCCACCTTGTTTTTCTGTCATGCCCATTCCCAAAAGAACACCGGACTTCTCACTCGGAGCTTTCAATTGTTTGTCATAACTCCTACTTATTGTCAGCGGTTCCCAGATTTTTGCCAGTTCGGGTTGATGTCGTAACGCCATTAACGCGCCAGAGGTCATTGAAGTCGGACAACCGTGACCCATTTCGATCTGAGTTATCAAACCCATAAGAGCGTTGCGTGTGACATAAGCACCATCGCCTGGAGATTTTTCATAACGCATGCAGTGGATCCCACTTTCGACCGCAAGATTCAGAAGTGAGTGGTATGCCGGGTGATATTCGATCTCGTCAATTCTGTTACCCGAAGGGTCATGAGTATGAAGAATCGGAACATTTTTGTTGGCTAGGCGGCCCCACTCCCGGGTTTCTGTGCTGCCAACTTGATCACCGAAACTTTCCAAAAGCTCCAGATCCCCGCCTTCGCGTCGAACTGCTTCAGGGAGTACTGGATCAGAAGTAAACAAGTTATAGGGACTCAGTGGGCCCGGTTGGTTATCCGATGAGATCATGGCCCTAAACTATGTGAAGATTGTTCAAGAAGACAGCGAAGCAATCACAGACTACTTTTCGATGTAATGCACGATGGCGGATATTGTTTGAGCCGCCTAATTAAGGGGATTGAGTGAAATACGTAGCACCATCTTCGGTTGAGGAAGCAACATCATTGTTGTCTACCTCACCGTCAGCGCAAGTGTTTGCGGGCGCAACAGACGTTGTTCCCCAACTACGGGCGGGCCGATCAGCGCCCGAAGTACTGGTTGACCTAAAAAAAATACAAGAACTCGTATCAATGGTTAAAGATGACACCAAGTGGACAGTTGGGGCCGCGACGCCAACGGCTAATCTCACCGAGGACCAAGCATTTAGCGAAGAGTTCCAAGGCCTATCTGAAGCTGCTGGTTTAATCGGCTCAGACCAGATTCAAAATAGATCCAGCCTTGGCGGCAACCTGTGCAATGGATCACCCGCAGCTGACTCAGTTCCAGCGATGGTCGTAAATGGTGTTCGCGCTGTTATCGCCGGCCCGAACGGAACTCGCGTGCTTGATGTAGCCGAAGTAGTCACGGGACCAGGACAGTTATCACTTGAAGACGATGAGTTCATCGTCGAATTTGAAATTGACAGGATGCCTGAACGTTCAGGAGATGCTTACTTAAGAATGATCCCTAGAACAGAAATGGATATAGCTGTCGTGGGAGCTGGAGCTCGAGTCACACTCGCAGAAGATGGAAGTATCGAAGAAGCAATTGTCGCTTTGGGAGCTGTTGCCCCGACAGTTGTCAGAGTTCCAGAAGCAGAAGCTGCTTTGGTGGGCAACACGCCTAATGAACAAACCCTCTCCGCTGTAGCGGGCGCAGCGAGTGAAGTTTGTAACCCCATCGATGACAAGCGGGGGACTATCGCATATCGAAAACAAGTAGCGGGTGTACTAGCCAAACGAGCGGTACTAATAGCGGTTGAACGCGCTCAGCAGAGAAACGGAACGAAGTAATGGCACGAACTCATATCACAGCGGTTGTGAACGGAGATGAAACAGAGTTCCTCGCCGAAGATGGCACTTCCCTACTAAACGCCCTGAGAGACGAAGTTGGTCTGACGGGAGCAAAAGAAGGCTGCGGGACCGGAGACTGCGGGTCGTGCTCAGTCATGATTGATGACAAAGTCACTACCTCTTGCCTCGTTTTTGCTCCAGAGGCAAACGGGGCAACAATTTTAACGGTCGAAGGACTCGCTGATTCTGGGCAATTACATCCCCTCCAGCAGTGTTTCTTGGAGGGCGCCGCCCTGCAGTGTGGTATCTGTACACCAGGGTTCCTGATAGCAGCGAAAGCGTTGTTAGACAAAAATCCAGATCCAACTGAAACGGAAATTCGATATGCGTTGGCAGGCAATCTTTGCCGGTGCACTGGATATGACAAAATTATTCGTGCTGTTCAAGAAGCAGCTCGAGAGATGAGGGGTCAGTAATGGCGATAACCGAAGAGAACCCTGGCTACAAATGGGTTGGCACCCGACCAATCCGCCCAGATGGCTTGGAAAAAGTTACTGGGAAAGCACAATTTGGCGCAGATCTGATGTTGCCGGGCATGTTGTTTGGCAAAGTTGTTCGCTCACCTCACGCGCACGCCCGAATAGTTTCGATCGATACCACGGCCGCGGAAGCGATGGTCGGCGTAAAAGCGGTAATCACAGGCAGCGACTTCCCTGATCTCGCTGCTAATGGAGCGCACGCTAGCGACATTGATGTAGCCAGCAATGCCATTGCTCGAGAGAAAGTCTTATATGAAGGCCACGTTGTGGCTGCCGTAGCGGCTACGACTCGCGACCAAGCCGAAGCTGCTGCCAAAGCAGTGGAGGTGACCTACGAAGTTCTGCCCCACGTTCTGACGGTAGACGAGGCCATGGCAGACGGGGCTCCTTTGCTTCATGAGGGAATGATTACCAAAGGGGTTGACCCGGCACCAGAAAATCCATCAAACGTTGCTAGCAAGATTCTCCACGAGCGCGGCGACTTGGATCAAGGTTTCGGCGAAGCTCATGTCGTGGTCGAACGAGAATTCACGACCAAACCGGTTCACCAAGGGTACATAGAGCCCCACGCAGCTGTTGCTGATGCTAATACCGATGGGAGAGCACACATATGGTGCTCATCTCAAGGCCATTTCCAAATGAGGGCATATTCGGCGACTGTTCTTGGTGTGTCTCCTGGAAATTTGAAGGTCACAGCCGCCGAAATCGGTGGCGGGTTTGGCGGTAAGACAGTTATTTATCTTGAACCTCTCGCTGTCAGGCTCTCCCAAAGAGCTGGTCGACCGGTCAAGTTGGTAATGGATCGCGACGAAGTTTTCCGGGCAACGGGACCGACATCAGGTACCCGTATACGCGTGAAAATGGGGGTTTCTGAGGACGGGAAAATAACTGCGGCTGAAGTATGGATGGCATATGAGGCCGGCGCCTTTTCAGGCTCGCCGGTAGGTGCGGCAGGTATGACAGCTATTGCTTGTTACGACATCCCCAATTTCGTCGTTGAGGGGTATGACGTTGTTTGTAATAAGCCAAGAGTTGCCGCATATAGAGCCCCCGGTGCCCCTATGGCAGCATTTGCTGTGGAATCCGTCCTCGATGAACTCGCGAGAGACATAGGGATGGATCCGATTGATATTCGTCTCGCCAACGCCGCTGTTGAAGGAACTCAGGCTTCTTATGGTCCGAAGTTTCCTCGTATTGGGTTTGTTGAGACATTAGAAGCAATCAAAGATCACCCAAACTACACAGCAGATCTCGGACCTAACCAAGGGCGAGGCGTTTCTGCAGGTTTCTGGTTCAACGCAGGCATGATGTCTAGCGCGACAGTTCATATCAATGAAAATGGATCTGCGACGGTTGTAACGGGCTCACCTGATATCGGCGGAAGTCGTCAATCAATGGCCCTGATGGCTGCTGAAGAGCTAGGTATTCCCTATGAATCGATTAAAGCTGTAGTCGCTGATACCGAAACAGTTGGCTTCAACGACGTTACTGGCGGTAGCCGGGTGACGTTAGCTACTGGGGCAGCTGTGGTTGATGCTTGTCGGATAATCGTGGAAGATCTTCGGGCTCGAGCGGCTAAAACATGGGACGTAGAAGTTGACCAAGTGGAGTGGGTCGAGGGCCAAGCCCAACATGTTGAAGGAACTCAACCTCCATTATCTCTGAATGATCTGGCAGCTAAGTCCGGTCGAACAGGCGGACCGATATCAGCTAACGCGTCACTAAATTCACGTGGCGTCGGCGCTGGCTTTTCGACTCAACTTTGCGATGTAGAGGTTGACCCGGAAACTGGGGTGACTAGAGTCGTGCGCTATTTGACAGCTCAAGATGCTGGTCGAGCCATTAGCCCTGACTATGTGGAAGGGCAAATGCAAGGGGGAGTCGTCCAAGGAATTGGGTGGGCTTTGAATGAGGAATACATACATAATCCAGATGGCGTAATGGAAAACCCGAGTTTCCTCGACTACCGAATACCCGTAGCTTCGGATCTTCCCATGATTGATTGCGCTATTGTCGAAGTTCCAAATCCCGCTCACCCTTATGGTGTCAGAGGCGTTGGAGAGGTTGGAATTGTCCCTCCTATGGCGGCAGTAGGTAATGCGATCCGTGACGCAATCGATGTGCGGATGACTGATCTGCCAATGTCACCAGTCAGAATTCTTGAAGCGCTCAATGAGCAGAGCGACTAAATAAAACTGATGGCACAAGTTCACTTTTCGGCGGGCCTTCGTGATCTAACCGGAGGGTTAGCTCAAGTGGAAGTCGAAGCTACGACAGTTCGACGGTTGGTAGCTGCGCTTGAGGAGATGTTCCCGGGTCTCGGCGACCGCCTTTCAGAGGCGTCGTCGGTGGCAATCAACGGCGAAATTTTCACTGATGCGGAATTTGAACCGGTGAACAGTGATTCGGAAGTTCACTTTTTAGATATTTTCCAAGGCGGCTAACAACAATTTACCGTTAGAAAAATAGGGGTCTATTTAATTAGCTTGTTTGTGGTTCTTCTAGCCGATCAGGGATGAAGCAGAGGAGCCAAGCGACTATGGAAGTGCAAATAACCATTCCGATAGCTAATTCGTAACTGAAACTATCAATGACAAAGCCAAGGACGGCGGGGCCTGCTAGCGCGCCGAATCCGAGAGCCGTGTACAAAATCCCAATGGTTCCCCCGAGATCAGCGACCCCGAACCAGGTTGCGAGAACGTTTGGCGCGGCCGTAAACCACACGGCCCAACTAACTCCGTGTAATACAGCGCTAAGTAAAAATAGGATGTAAGAGTCACCCGATAACAGCCACATCATCAGGCAGCAGACCAGAAGAATTTGGCCAAACCGGTACTGATGTATGGGAACAAAACGGTCGTTGAGGGCGCTGATTACGAGTCGGGCAATAACTGAGGATGCTCCAATTATGCCTACGAGACTGGCGGCGGCAGTCCCGCGGATCCCTTCGCTTATCGCATGATCGTTGTAAAAAGCTAAAGGCGCATAAAAGCCTGGTCCGCCGACCACGAGTGCTCCATAGAGAACGACAAATTTCTTCGACTTAAGAATTGTTCGGGATCCGAGACTGGTTGTTTGCATCGCTTTAGGCGAATCGACAGCAGCGAATGTGCAAGCAGTAAGAAGGACTCCACTGACGACGGCATAAACACCCAGTGTTGTTCGCCACCCGTATTCGTCTATCAAGATTCGAGAAACAATTGGGCCGATAAAGGTGCCCATGCCGACACCCGCTAAAACCAGACTGATAGCTGAAGCTTGCCGGTGTTTAAACCAGCGACCGACAGTGCCGATCATTGACGGGTAACAGCATCCGACGGCACTGCCCACAAGCGGCGCATAGACGAAATAGAGATGCCATATTTGTGAAGCTTGACTGCTGATGATCAGGCCAACGGTCATCAATATGCTTCCGACCGCCACCACAGGTCGGACACCAATGGTGTCGCTTATTTTTCCACCGATAGCGCCCGCTAAATAGTAGAAGCAAACCGCTGTCGAAAAAATTGCCGCAACTGGGCCTGTCGATGTGTCGAAAGTTTCTGCAATGGGCGTCAAGAAGATACCGAAGGAAAAAAGCACCCCAAAGTTCACAAAATTAGCTATGAACGCGGCAGACGTGACTATCCGCCTACTGCGACGGTCGACTTTTGAATTCGTTTCGATCACCTATTCCTACCGCAAACACGTGGCTTAGATCACAGTTCTGAGCCAGCTCCGAACTGTGATCAGTTAGCTCATTGTTAAACCGCCTGATACCGACAAGGTTTGACCGGTTACGAAAGCAGCCTCGTCGGAGTTGAAATACACCACCGCCGACGCCACCTCTGTGGGAGTTCCCACTCGCTTCATCGGAACGGCTCTAGCCATAGCTCCAATAATTTTGTCGCCGTCATCACTAGCTGCGACGATTCCATCAAGTAGCGGGGTATCAGTAGGACCGGGGCACACAACATTTGCCGTTACACCACTTCTAGCTGCTTCTCTGGCAATCGTCTTCGTAAACGCGATAATTCCGCCTTTGGCGCCTGAATAGACCGCTTCAAATGACGAACCAACTCGTCCTGCGTCAGAAGCAATATTAATTATTCGACCCCACCCAGCTTCAAGCATGGATGGGAGACACGCGTGAACAGTCCGCAAAACGCCCTTGTAGTTTATTTCAATTACGCGATCCCAGAAGTTCTCGTCGGTTGCGAGAAAGGGCATTAGTTCATCCCAGCCAGCACAGTTCACTAAAATTTCAACTGGACCAAGTTCGTCTACTGCCTCGAAGATGCCAGCCTGAACTGCATCAGTATCTGCTACGTCCATGGCCACAGCCACCGCACGACCACCTGACTCAGAAATCATCGAAGTGGTGTCCAGAGCGCCTTCCAAGTTGAGATCCGCAACTGCTACTTGGCGCCCAGTAGCTGCCAAACCGATGCAAATTTCTCTGCCAATTCCGCTACCGCCTCCGGTAACAAGTGCCACACGTCCGTTCATTTCAACTCCTCGTCGCTCGGGCAACTTCGCCCCATTTGTCTGCCGAATCAGGGTCTTTGCGCATGTGCTCCTCTGTCAGATACATCACCACTCGAGAAGCGGTGCCCTCATAGCGTTCCTTTAAACGATCCGCCATTCCATCCCATGTCGATACCAAGGCGAAGTGATCAAGCATTTCATCAGAAATTGTGTCGGCCATTCCTTGTAAATCGCCGGCTTTCATTTTGTCGCCTAAAGCTTTCGTGACTCCTTCAAACCCCAAGTCCTCGAACTGAAATGCGTAGTTGGGTGTAGTCCCATAAAAAGCAATCTGAGTC
>CEVU01070364.1_pt1 | contig 18557 bp, 29 predicted proteins | sample 427081 | NCBI WGS metagenome assembly CEVU01 (sample SAMEA2623868, study PRJEB7988) | marine metagenome | biome: marine biome (ENVO:00000447); feature: deep chlorophyll maximum layer (ENVO:xxxxxxxx); material: "saline water (ENVO:00002010), including plankton (ENVO:xxxxxxxx)" | depth 80 m | reverse complement strand
TTGCGGATGCGTTACAGGCACAGGGTCATCGTATTCTTATATCTACTGGTCGTATTAAATCAGAACATGATATCACCGTTAAACAGATACGAGATGGCGGTATAGACTTTGAAGCAATATACATGCGTTCTGATACAGACTACCGTCCCGATGATGAATTAAAAGAAGGATACCTAGAGAAGATGCGTAGAGATGGTTACAATCCTACTATGGCATTTGATGACCGTCAGCGTGTTGTAGATATGTTTCGTTCTAAGGGATTAACAGTATTTCAAGTGGCAGAAGGAGATTTTTAATGTATACATACTTAAAAGAAATCACAGAGTGGGATGAACCTATACCCAATCACACATATATATTTAATGAAAAGAATCAGAATGTCGGTTATATAAAGACTGGCACTACTGAGTCTATATTCTATGCGAAACCTTCTACATTGTTTAGTAAGTCGCGTAGGAAGTTTATTACTCTTAAACGGTGAAATATGAATGAAACAAAAAACAGTAAATATCCTAGTACAAACAATCTTTTGGGGTTGCGTAATATTGGGAGCAATTTTTATTACAGTGCCAGTGCATTAGCATTCCTTACTTGGGCATTATATGATAGTCTTTATATGATGGTACTAGAGGTTTGGTGTGTAGCATATGGAATTCTTATGTAATGGGAGTTTATGGTGGGCATCAACCGAAAGAGATATCTTTTGAACTGACAAAGAATCAGCGGAAAGGTCAACTTTGGGTATATGGAGATTCATTCGCAGCTCAACCAGCACCTTGGTTGGATATCGTTGCAAAAGATTTAAATCTAACTCAAGCAAATCATGCGTGGCCTGGTTCTTCACTGGAATACACCAGCGTACAAATCAACAAAACAATGGATTTGTGGGAAAAACAGGATGTCGTTATTGTTTGTCTTACTGAGGTATTGCGTATATGGGAAAGATGGGAACATAAAGACCACGGTACTAAACATTTCAGAGGACAACATGTACCCGAATCTGCAATTCTTGATATGAAAGACAGCAAGGGTTCCAAGGGTCTTGAGAATCTACCTCTTCAACCTACCATACAGATTAACACTGCACTACGCAATCATCTCATAAGAGTTTTATCCTATGCGAATGTGCGTGCCGTGGTGGTGCTTGATGGGTTTAAGAACAAGGCAAACAGTTCCATGACTATTCCGAGCAATCTAATCTATAGTGAAGAGGGATATCTCATGGAGGTTAGTATCAAGGAACCAGAGGGTTGGTACAATTTCAGCACATTCGGGCCAGACTGGCGTAAGAATCACCTATCGGAAGTTAACCACCCTATCCTAGCGGAAAAGGTAGTAACAGGAGTACTGGAAAAATCGTCCGTAAACCTTACCTTCGGTTTTGAAAAAGATATATTTAGGGTCGGTGAGGAAAAATAGGTGGATTATCAGATTGATGGTATAGACGGGCTTGGCGTTAAGGGGGAACTATGGGGTATAATTGTTTCGGGGAAGTTTAAAGAACATGATTTATTAGTCTATAACGCATACGAAGCAGAACTGGGCCCAGAAACCGATTACTATGAGATGGGTAAGTATGTCAAAAGTTATACAGAGATTACTGGCGCATCCAATCTAAATCGTTTCATACCTAGACTAGATAATGTACATATAATTTCATGGCCATATCACTGGTTAAATGATACAATATGTCGATACGGTTCAAAGGGTGACCAGATTGACCTTAATTATTTCAAAGAGATTAACGCATATCCACCACCAAAACATCTATTTACCAGTATGATACGACAACCAAAACCCCATCGTGAAATGCTTTGGGATTTATTAAAGAGTCGGGACATGGTAAACGAGTTTTGTAGTTACGCACCAGAGGGTGTACACATTGATTTGAAAGAACAAAAATCTGAGGGTCAGATTTTCTTTCACAATGATGACGAGGATATACAGGCAAGAACGCATATGCCTCCGACTTGGTATAAAGATGTATTATTCGATGTTATCTGTGAAACACATCATGAAGATAATATGATGTTCTTCACCGAAAAGACTTGGAAGGCATTTCTTGGTATGAAGTATCCGCTTATTCTAGGTGCGAAAGGTATACATGCACATTTGGAAAAGTTGGGATTTAGATTTCCGTGGAATCTACCATATCGATTCGATGGAGAACCTCACATATACAATAGGGCAAAACAACTAGTGCTTACTCTGGAGTATGTACAGGAGGCAACGGTGAAAAGGGTATCGCAATTTGGAAAAGAGGCCACCGTTGGGGATTTATATAAGGAATGGTATAATGACTTACTATGGAATCAGCGATTAGCACTCAATTTATGTGCTGAGAACCCCCCAGATTGCTTCGGATCAGTCCCATGTCCGCCAGAATGGTATCGACATTGGTTATTTTCGAGTTCAATAGCGACAAATACAACAGCAAATTTATAAAAAAATTCAATTATTTTGCTTTATCTAGGAATATCAATGGCTTACAGAGGCAGCTTTTTCTTGACATTTGCTTCAAATTATGGGATCATGATCCTGTAATCAATTGAGAGAGGTCTAAAACCATGGCGTATGTATCCCAAGAAAAGAAAAAAGAACTTGCGGTTGGAATCAAATCGGTACTGAAAAAGTACGGTATGAAAGGTTCTATCGCGGTTAACAATCATTCCACATTAGTGGTCAATCTGAAGTCTGGCCCCATCAACTTCAAGGCGCAAAACGAACATTATCAAGTTAATCCTTACCATGTCGAGTCACAATGGACTGGCGTTGCTAAGGAGTTTCTGCTTGAGTTGTTGGAAGCGATGAAGGGTGAAGGTACTGGATGGTTCGATAAGTCGGACATCATGACTGACTACTTCCACACTGCTTGGTACAATGATATCAACATTGGAAAGTGGAACAAAACCTACGAACTAACTGTTTAACTTTGAGAGAGTAATATTATGAGTGTAGAAACTATCAAGAAAGAAATGCTGACCATGAGTCAAGAAGAGTTGAGTATGATTATTCATTATGCCCAACGCATCAAAACGGTATCCGCGACTGCCACCTTTTCGGTGGGTCAAAAGGTTACCGTCATTCAGAAAACCAAACGCCGTGAGGGTGTCATTCTCAAGATGAACACCAAGAAGGCTCTTGTCGAGATGCCTTGGCAAGGTCGAATCGCTTCGGTTTCTGTTCCCTATTCTATGTTGGAGGCTGCGTAATGATACGAGTGAAAAATCAAAATCGTAAACAGGTCATTGACCTTGATGGGTCTGACGGCAATGCTTTCGTTTTAATGGGCATTGCCCGTAGCGTATTGCGAAAAGGTGGTTCCAATGAATATTGTGAATTGGTTCTTAAAGAGATGCAATCAAGTGACTACAATAACCTAGTCAAAACTTTTGACAAGTATCTTGGTGAGTACTTCACCCTCGAAACCTCAAATGAGGAACTACTAGAGGCGATTGCTTAATGAGTTGTCATTTTACTGAAGCATTTCTGGAGCGATACTATGAGGAAGGCCTTGAAATGGGCATGACCGATGAACAGGCCTCCGAGTATGCAAACAAAATGCTAGAGGAGGCGCCTCAACCTTGAGTCTGGTTCTTCGCGTGACAGGTGGAAACAAATTCCAAAAACAACTAGTGTTTGGTACGGTGCAATTTTGTATGCACCGTCTTCTACCTAATGTGCGTAAACTAGATATTAATGTACATATCCGAAACTTCAAAGAAGATTCAAACATTGGATACTGTACCGATGATTCATCTGATGCCACTGACTTTGTTGGCAAATCACCTAGACGATTTCAGATTGAAATATCAAAAGACTTGAACTTGACAGATTTTATTAAGTGTGTCTTACATGAGTTTGTCCATCTCAAGCAGTTTGTACTTAGAGAGATGGTCGAATTAGATAGACAACGAACACGATGGAAAAGTAAGGTCATACCAGATACTACAAAATACTATGACCAGCCTTGGGAGAAAGAGGCGTATCGACTTGAATCACAATTACTCTGGGAGTGCCTAGAGAATCAAGAATTTTTAACGAATAATATTAATGTAAATGGAGTGAGAATATGATTAGATGGTGTGTAGGATTCTTTTTAGTACTTGGTAGTGTTGGTGGTTTGGAAAATATGACCATGACTGTTACTGAGACTTTGGCGTTTGCCTTTATGGGGCTCGCGTTGATGGGTTGGGCGACTGCCGATTTCAATAAGCAATATGGCGAGTAATTAATGGGTATGATGCACATGGGTGGCAGTCTTCGATATGATATGTCTGGTCGTAAACGCAAGGCGTACAAGAAGAACAACCCAAAATCGAAAAACACTTTCGTGACAAAGACTATGCAACCCCTAAAGATTGACCGTAGTCGCATTGAGGCAATGGAGGCGCATCGTAAGAAGTATCCTTCATTAGATACCTTGGGTGGTGGCAGTGGCACTAAGAATGACAAGTGGATACGAGAGAAACAAGAAATCTCATCTGGTTACACGGTTGCACCAGCATACAACAAAGGTGCCTACCAAGTAATCGGCAAATCCAATATAAAAGACATTGGAAAATAATTGAAAAAAACACTTGACATTTGCAAAAAAGATCAGTATAATAGTTGTTAATGGTTATAAATAAGCATGCGGTGGACGGTATTCGTACAATCCGTTTCCAACGGACAAGGTTAGGTGAGACTCCTAGACGCCGCTCCAATTATACAGTTGTAGTCCTAGGCAAAGACTCCATCCTGTCACAAGTTAAACTGCCTCGACTGAATGACGGTACTATAAGTACAATGCAGAGTAGGTCGTTAAACCATAAGGAGCCCTGAGCAGTGGCGCTAGGTAACACACAGACCGAAAAAGGCTCAGTCCATCGACTACAGAGGTCAGTGATGCCCTCGCATACAAAGATGGACGCAAGGGAGCTGGGCACCTCTCTGTATTTAAACTGCCCACTATTAATGGAGTTGTACAATGAAATACATTAGTATTTTTATCGTGTGTTTAATGATTTCGGCATGTTCTAGTAGGATAACACTTACCGCTGACACTGCCAAAGGTCAAGATTTGGATGTCACAATCAGAACATCTCAATCAGGCACACCGACAGTAGATTGAAAAGTTATAGAGAAAGATAATAAAGTCTGTCTGTCATATGCACCGAACTTTTGTTACGATGCATCGAAATAGAATTTGTGGGTGGTTAACATTTGTTAACTTTTATTTGAAAGAAAACGGAGTATAGTATGAAAAAAACTTCACAAGCAACAAAGGTAATTTCTGCCTTAGAGTCTACAGACAATGGTCTTACGGCTAATGAAATGAAAAATAGGTTTGGCGTAGTTAATGCGAGAGCATTAGTGACACACCTTCGACAGAACGGTTTCGCCATTTATTTAAACAAAACCCCAAAGTACACTGACCGTAATGGTAATGTACGCAAAGGTGTCTCACGATATCGTTTGGGCACACCGTCTAGGGCAATTATTGCTGCTGGATACAAAGCTCTGGCTGCATCTAGCTAGAGTTAATTGAACCGTTAACTACCCACAAATATTCGGAAAAAGGGGCGTCTTGCGATGCCCCTTTTTTTAGCTTACACGCTCCACTTAGAACCGCGATAGATTCCAGATGTAGCAGGAATCCATTGCTCTCTTAGAGTGGGATTATGTTTGACGCCACGATATAACATCTCTTGAGACTCAATTGTCTTATGAGTTATAGTTCCGTTATATTTAACGCCTCTGTAGTTTAGCTGTGTAGTCATTTAACACCTCCTGTATTAAGAGATGCGTTCCTTCGGCGGAATTGCCTACTTCCGTCCACCGCTACATTTAGGGTGGATGAACGAATGTAGTCTTTTCACCCATGACTTATGGAGTACCGATTGGTACAGTATTATTTATACTAACTTATCTTCACAAAGAAAGAAGATTGGTCAACATCTGAACTCGCGTATCTAAACATCTTTGTTATAAGGTCATGTTGTTTTGCCTTACTTGTACCAGTTGATGCAAATGCTTCTATGAACATTAGACAGATAGACTTAGACATTCTAAAGTTGTCACCTTGTTCGTGGTTTGCCCACTCTTGTAGAAAGACCTTTTCCGATACTAGGTCTATTGATGGTTTACTTTTGGAGTTATGTTTCTTGTAAAGTTGATATGCCTTTGATGGCCACTTCTTATCCGTCTTGATAGAAGATAGAAATGCTTTTTCAGAACCTTTACCATTGTAAATGTCATTATTGAATATTTGTTTACAGTAGAAGTCTACATTACCTCCACCTATCTTACCACCAGCTGCAGAACCGCCTTTTATCTCACCCTGCCATGAAGTGTCGCCACCAAATGTTCTGAATTGTATCTCACCACCATTAGTATCTATGTAGATGTCTTGAGAACTAAAGAAGTCCCCAGTTTTACCGAACTTGAAACTACCGTATGTAAATGTATCTCTGTTCGCTATTTGTTTCGGGGTATTGAACTCTTTCGCGGTTGCAGGCGAACCCTTACCTAGTTTCTTGAGTGATATACCAAGAAGTTTACCCGCCTTTGCGAGTCTCATTACTTCTGCTTGCAAGTCTCCCCAACTAGATGTGCTTTCTGATAAAGGGGTTTCTAAAGAACCAAATGTAGTTGCCCATATATCGCCTGGGTTCCATTTGTCATGTGAAAATGAACCTGGCGCTTGTGGGTTATCTGACGCTTTATCTATCTTATGACATTCTGCCTTGGCATCATATAGTCCTTTCATGAAAGGTGACCCTCTATGGAAATGTACTTTTCCGTTTTTGGTCATTCTCCTACCATACTTTTCCCAAAGTTTATTTGCAGTCTTTATATAAACATCCGTTTCAATCCAATCAGCAGGCCCTTTGTTTAGACAGTCTTGTAATCCATGTGATGTGTGGGCGAACTCTGATGCGGATTTAAGTTGTGCTGGGGATACGGATGCACATGTTGACTTCTTTATATTGAATACATACGCATTATAAAAACACTGTAGTGATTCGGTACGGTCTGTATCCGCTGACCCACCACCAGAACCACCACCGCCACCAAAGTCTTTATCTTTGAATACCTGTGCTCGTCTTGCTTCTACCGTTTTCTTTGAGTTGTTTTTATATGTAAGTATTTCGGTTTTTCTATCATAAGATATGCCGATTACTTTTGTGCCGGATGCAGATGACCCTATGACAAATGGTTTTTTGTCTTTTATCTTTAAGTCGAATATGTCTAACCGCGTGTTACCAGCGTAATCGCCAGCGGAAGACTTCTTTCGCATATCATCTGCTGATAGTGTGGGCATTTTATCTCCCCTGTCCCCTATATTTCTTGTAAGACCTTTTTTTGTTTTTGTTCATCGTGGAAGTATTAATCTTCACACTACGCCCTCGCCCACCGATACCTTGAGATGTACCCTTTTTAGTCGGTTCATGTACATGTACCGCGCTCCATTTTCTAGCCATTCATTTCTCCATTATAACTATTGCGTGTTAGACAACGGATTTTCAAGCGCCTCTTCAATCTGTGTTCGTATAGATTTTCTGATTTCAATAAGTTCCTTACTGGTATCTCTTTCAAGTTCATATAGTCTCTTATCGGACGCTCTAACATCCGAGAACAGAGATTGCATATCTCCGTCTATTCTATTTATAGACTCTCTGGATAGACTTGTTATGGACTCTTGCGCCGCTAAAGTAGTGTTCTGAGACTCAATTCTTTCTTCTAGGATTGATATTCTCTCTTCTATACCCGACAAATCTGGTGCTTCATATGTCCCTATAGCTTCTTGCATGTCTTGATAAGTCTTATAGACCTCAAATGCACCATACAGGGAACCAATTAGTGTAGCAAGTGCAGTTAAGACCATAAAAAGTCTCCCACCCTTTATTTTTATTCCACCAACATCTATTTCTGTGCTCATTCGTACTGACTCCTAATCATTTTACGGATAGTTCCGTGATTACTCTTAGACAAATTGTACATCAATCGTGCGTTATCGTCAAGTCTATTTTCATAAACAATGTAGTTGACATTATAGAAGTCTCCATCTGATAGACTTGTTTCGTAATATGAACCCAAATCTATAGAACTTTGAAGTGAAACGATTGCTTGCGTTTGTCCCGAAGCAACTTTGTTGGAATTTTCCATCTTTTGTTGTGCCACTCTTTCTGAAATAACCTCGGCAAGAGATTTTTGTGGCGTTTCTTGCTTTGGTTGTACCGTCACTGTCTCTACTGGAATAATTGTTACACCCACAACTGGGTTTCCTGTAGAGAGTAAATTATTTTCTATCTCCATTTGCATTTGTTCTGACTGTGTATCTACTGACATATCTTGTGTTTCTAAAGTTTCTACTGTAATTCCACTCATACTTGAGAAAAGTTGTGTGTCTGCACTAAAAAATTGTTGGTTCATCGCGCTTACACTGTTTTGTGATGAGTAAGAAGCACTTTGTTGGTCGTTTTGAGCAGTTCCGATAGTTTGTGAAATCGTGCCTGGCCCAGAATCGGAAGCAAAATTTGATCCTCCCGATTGATTTTGACCACTTTCTTGTGACTGTCCACCACTATTACTACCTTTTGATGACTCTTGACTCATTGAAACTGCATTTTTACTCACTTTTAATGCATTTCTGGTCTGTGCCAACGCAATTCTTGTCGCAAGTGGTGAAGTTTTTGACTCAGTGGGGGTATCACTGGTCTCTTCTACCGTTTCTTCCTCCAAAATAGTCTCTTCAAGTTCTTCTTCAATAAATTCTTCTTCAATTATCTCTTCAATCTCTTCTTCTGGTTCTAAAAAGTCCTCTTCAAACAATTCTTCAAAGATTTCTGGTTCTTCTTCAAATAATTCCTCAAGATACTCTTCAGTTTCCTCTACTGCAAGTTCAATTTCCTCCATTGGGCTGGTTTGAAGTTCCTCCGCGATAATTTCTGGAAGTTCATCAAGGGACAAGGCGAGAAAACTCTCGTCTTCGATGAACACGAGGTCAAAATCGGATGAGGCGAAAAGGTCGATTCCCTGTTCTTCCATAAAGAACTCTTCTGGAAGTCCTGTGAAGAATTCGTCTTCTTCCACCATGCCTCCGATTCCATCTTCTTCATCGATGTATCCGTACATTTGTTCTTCTTCTTCATCTGTGAACCAATCCTCCGTTTCTTCCATTTCTGCCAGTTGTTCTTCTATGAACGCTTCGTAATATCCATCACATGTATCTGTATATAATGGGTCTAGGTCGCACTGTAAATCATTGTATGCATCTGTGTAACCATCACATTCAGTTGAATAGAATGAATCACTATCACATTGTTGGTTGAAAAATGCATCTGCGTATCCAGTACATTGTTGGTCATATAGTGGATTTTGTGAACATTGTTGTGATAAGTATGCAGCCGCGTAACCATCACATTGTTGACTTGATAATGGGTCATATGCACAAGCTAAACCTTCACTTTGATATGCTTTAGTCCCAGCATTTCCTGCCGCTGTACCGTAGATGTAATTAGTTTGGTTTGACTTGGCATAGAATTCGTGTTGAACAAATTCGTCTTGTGTTAGGTCGCCCATTATACCTATGGTTATACTGTGATTGTTAATCTTCAAATCACCATACTCCATGGCGTAATCACCACTTGGTAATATTTCTAAACTGATATTATTTTCATGGTTCTTATTGTATTCTTCTATTCTATGCCACCAATATTTTGTTCCTGTTGTACCTGTCTTGGAATAGAATCCTCCATCATTATCTTTTTGTATTAGGTCTGTCCAGAAGGGTGCTATTGCAAAACTAAATTTTTGTTCATTGTTAGCAGCTATGTTTGCAATTTCCATTCCGTCACAACACCAACCCTTATTAGGCCAATTTTGTAAACCATATGTTGCTGGATTTCTAAACATGACAACACCGTTTGCCATCATGTAAGAAGTAGTAAAGGTCTCTCCATAGAAAGGAAAACTATGTCCTAGTGGCACAGTCGCGTAACAGTCATCACATATACTATGAGAAGTCGCATCTGAAGGAGGCGCGGTATAGTCTGCAAACGCTGGCGCTGCTTGTAGTGCAAAGTATAATAATACTACTGCTACTCCCAACATTGTACCTGTTATCTTTACCATATTTTTATTATCATGAAAGTAAATAAGAATGTTGTAACTATAGCACCACCAGCAATTCCCATAATTTGCAATGTTGCCATAGTTTGTTTTCTTGATGCTCTTTTTTCTCTTATTATTCTTTCTTCCTCTTCCCTTTCTTCTCTAATTCTATCTGCTCTTAGTTTTAATATTTCTTGCCAAGTACCAAAACCAAATCTGTAGTCAATAAGGTTTTTCATTTCTTCAATTTGTTCGTTAGCCAACTTTGCATCAATTACGGCATGGGCCGCACTTTTGTGCTGACCCATCATAGTCTTGTTTCCCCACCTATCTTTATTGATTTGTTGTTGACCGTTTAATGCATTGTCAACCATATCAAAAATTTGACTTATGTCTTGAGCAGTATTAATATTTCGTTTTATAAACTCCACACTCTGTTGTACTAAAGCAATTCCCGCCAATGCGGTTGATACTGGTTCCATGTTGGATATCCTTATTCTTCATTTTTACATATATCCTCATTTGGATTCACAGAACAGAAGTCTTCTTTTCGATGTACTCTATATTCTACTTCCTCACCTTTATCATTTCTATACATACCAGTAACACCATCCTGTGCAATGAGGGCCTCTTCTGGTGCCAAGTCTGGTTGCACTTCCCATGCAGTTAGAGCTTCGTCACCAATTTTACCTCTGAACGGGCAGGGCGTGCCGGCCATGAGCATCGCATTGAATACGCGAGCATCTTGGCACATCAAAGATACAGCAGCCACCTTCATCCCCATGTCATATAAGCCACGGCTTAATTTAATCCTTTCGCAGTTTTCATCTCGTACTGTTTTACCAGCACTAATACCAAACACTTGTGTTTGTACCGCACCACCAACACCAGTTGTACACAAATCCTGTGAATAAGACCCACCTATTGCCGGCGCAATCGCACTTGGAGGCGGCGACTTTATCTCTTGTGTAATCTTCTGGTTTGAGTTATTCGTATTTACATTTTCATTCCTGTTATTTGATGTAACATTAGAATCACTTGTTGAAGTATTATTATTGTTGTTGGTATTGGTATTATCAGTCGTAGTATTATTAGTAATATTACTATTGTTATTGCTTGTGCTATTGGAAGTAACATTACTAGTATTATTATTAGTATTTGTTTGGTTTACCGTCTGATTAACAGTACTATTGTTATTGTTAGTATTGGTGTTATTACTAGTACTATTAATCGTATTATTATTAGTGTTGATATTAGTGTTAGTGCTAGTGCCAGTATAAGTTGTATTGTTATTATTGTTGTTGGTATTGGTACTAGTCCCAGTATATGTGGTCGTATTTACATTGGTGTTGGAATTGGTATTATTATTCGTATTCGTGCCAGTGTAAGTAGTGGCATTAGTGTTATTATTCGTATTAGTATTGGTATTTGTGCCAGTGTAATTAGTCGTGTTGTTATTGGTGTTAGCGTTGGTGTTCGTGTTGTTAGTAGTGCTATTGACAGTACTTGTAGTAGTTGTGGTAACCTCGCTAGTAGTATCTGTAGCAAAAGCTTGGCCCGCTATCATAAGACCGCCCAATATCAAGCAGACATGTCTCGTAAATCTCATTTTTCTCCTCTCTGTGGAATGTTAAACAAACCATTACCAAACTAAGGAATTCGCTTGACTTCCTCTCTCAATTATGTTATAGTATGTAACTATAGCCGTATTTATATCCGGCGCTCCGTTTGGCAATATAAATATTGTTATGATGAAGATAATTGACAAAATTTTAAGACCAACACCAACCAGTTTACTGGTTGGCCAGACTATTGCTCAGATTTCAGTAATTCCAATGTTTTTTATTGGTACACCTGTAACTTGGGCGATTTGTGCATTTATGTACTTTGGAATTATGACTTTTGGTATCACAATGGGGTATCATCGATACTGGAGTCACTATAGTTTCAAATGTTCTAAATGGCTGGAATATGTTATGATGTTTTTTGCCCATATTATGATGGTTGGCCCCGCTTTAGCTTGGGTAGCACAACATAGAGAACATCATATACACGCGGATACAGATAAAGACCCACACTCACCAGAGTATCAAGGATTTATTCGTTGTTATTACTCACAAGTGATGTCTTTACCTAAAATGTGGTATGTAAAGAAGGATTTGTTAAGGAACGAATTATGCAAGACACAACATCGATATTACTGGCACTTTATATTACTGTTTGGAGTGTGTCTTTTTTTAATTGACCCATATGCAGTGATATACGCTTGGTTGGCTCCTGCTGGATTTGCTAAATTGATAGGGTCATTGGTTTTTATTCATTCACATAGAGGTGGTAAACCTAGAAGTGATTATTGGTTGGGGTTAGTTACATTCGGTGAAGGGTTTCACGCGAAACATCATGACGAACCTTGGAGTTGGGACTTTCATCCTTGGGATATAGGGGGAAAAATTATTCGGTTATTAAAAAATGCTTAAAAAAAGAGATTTACCAGCGTGTGCGCCGATACCAAATATTAAATTTGATATCAATCGTATGAAAGAAGAACTTACTTATATAGGTGATAAATGGCAAAACATTTATGATGCAAATCCAGGCATCACAAAGTTACATGACCAAGATTTCTTATCACAGATTTATAGTACCTTACATGAAATACCTTTGATGTCTATGTCACCAGAAGACATGAAAAAGGCAGAGGACTTTGAGATAGAAGACCTTGGTAAAAGTAAAATAGAAAGAGTTAGAAACAAAAAGGCAAAGGGTGCAAACTTACCCCCTACTGCAAACGAGATGTTGTGGGACTATCCCTTAAATGCCTACAAAGGAAGTTACTTTGAACACGCGATAAAGAATAACTTTAAAGCAGAGGTTTGTCGAGCTAGGATACATTTACTAGAGCCGGGCAAAGATATCTCTCCTCATATAGATTATGACCCCTCATATGGTGTTCGTTGTATATGTCCTATATCAGGCACAGAAGGAACAACAAATTTCTTTTGGTATAACGGAGAAAAACAAGAGTATAATTTGCCAGCAGATGGTTCAGTATATTTTCTTAATACTGGTTTCAAACATTCGGTGGAAAATCGTGGAACTGAAAATAGAATTGCTTTAGTATGGACTTTGAAATCACAAGAAGATATAGAATGTTTGGCTATGAAATAAGAACATATACACCAGATAAAAGGTCAGAAATAGAATCGTTTAGAGAATTGTCTTTTAAAGAAGGCAATGATAGTATCTCATACGAAAAATATGACCCAGATAATATTGATGGTGAAACTTGGATGGTTTATGTTAATAATGAATTGGCATGTATTAGTGTAGCGGAAGCAAGTCATTACACCAGTGACCCCAAAGTAGCTGCAAGAATTTGTAGACTACATATTGCAAAAAAGTTTAGACCAGCATGGTTGGGTATACCCATATTACCATATCAGATAGAGTGGGCGAAAGAAAAAGGATTTAAGGTATTATACTTCACGCATGATATCAAAGCTAGGGCGATAAACGCCATGTACCAACATAAAAAGTTTGGTGCTGCTATTACTCCTCTTCAAAAGAAGATAAAGGAAATGTGGTATAGTGATTGGTATCGTGCATTGAAGACGGATGACCGATATTACTTTCAAGTTGATGATAGGATTGAGTTATTACAATACATTTATTATTGGACACTAGAAGACGGTTATATATGGCGTCCAAAATCGAATATTATGGAGATAGATAATGAAAATAGAACATGAAACAGTAGCAAGATGGTTTAACTATGTTAGAGAAAAAAATGACCGTTGGTTTACGGAAAGTTTTTGGGATACACAGTTAAAATCCAAAAAAGAAATAATAGATAATATTCCTCAACACTTCCACGGAAATTATTATATTTTTGGTGGATGGTATGGTGTACTAGCACACTTAATAGATGACAATGTGCCAGCAGATGAAATATACACCGTTGATATTGACCCCAAATGCAAAGAGGTTGGCGACAGGTATTTTATAAGACCCAATGTAACATATGTCACGCATGACATGAAAGACTATGCATACCCTAAGAAACCAGATGTTGTTATAAACACCAGCACAGAACATGTACATCAACACTCTTACGCTTTGTGGTGGGAAAGGATTCCTACAGGGACATTTTACATAATACAGGGAAATGACCTTGATATACCAGACCATGTTCGTTCATTTGCTTCTCTTGAATACTTTATTAAGTGGAACCTATGTACGAATATTATCTTTGAGTCTGCCATAGAATTGCCAGGCCCAAATAACAAAACTTACAACCGTTATACGGTTATGGGATATAAAGAATGAACGGAAATCAAGTTGCAATTATAGGACATGGGTTTGTTGGAAGAGCGACTGAAAAGTTGTTACAAAAAGTTCCAGAAATAGGAAGAATATTTATCCAAGACCCCAAATATGATTTAATTCCTAAACATGGCCCATCAACCTTAAAACGAATATCACCAGACGAATGGGACTTTGTTAAATACGCATTTATATGTGTTCCTACTCCACTCCAAAGTGATATTAGTGTTTTGGATTATGATTACGAAGGACAGAATAAATTTGATATGTCTTGCATAGAAGAAGCAGTAAAGGATATACCGCAACATGTACAAATAGTTATTCGTAGTACTGTTGGCCCAGATAACATAAGAGATGAGTGGGTTCATATGCCAGAATTCTTGCGTGAACGACACTGGGAAGAGGATATAGAAGATGCATCTATTCCTATTGTAATAGGATGTTCTTATGATGAAGGTTTATTAGATTGGTTTCCAGATAGAAATGTTGTTCGCATGGAACCAAAAGAAGCTGCCATGTACAAACTATCAAGGAACGCGATGTTAGCAGCTAAAGTAACACTGACAAACTATATTTTTGATGTTTGTAATGAATACGATGTGAACTATGATAATGTCAAAGATATGTTAAGCACATATGGAAACTTGGGTGACTCTCATTGGGATGTGCCTGGCCCAGATGGTGATTTTGGATTTGGTGGAACATGTTTTCCCAAAGATACTACACACTTTTCCTCACTACTTAAACGAACAAACATATTTGAATATATTTTAAGAGACAATGAACGAAACCGCAAAATTCTATAAGGATATAACAGAAAGAAACAATGCAGTAGGCAAAGGGTTTTGTGTACTCAAGTGGTGGCACTTAGAGATGCATCTAGGTACGGGCAACTATCATTCTTGTTTTCACTGTCCACAACAAAACCTAAAACTTGATGAAGACATGCATAATACACTTCATAAGGTTCAACAAAGAAAGACTATGTTGGAAGGTGGTAGACCAGATGAGTGTTCTTATTGTTGGAAGGCAGAAGATGCTGGTGCGGTAAGTCCTAGAACAACTTTAACCCCGATATACACGGACATGCAACCCGATATCATTGAAACTACTTCACAACTGAAGTGGGACGAACATGTTTATCCAAAATATCTTGAAATGAGTTTTTCTAACACATGTCAAATGAAGTGTTCTTATTGTGCTCCATCACTAAGTTCTACTTTGTTAAAAGAAATAAAAGAGAATGGTATATATCCGTTACAAGACCCAGTGAATCGCGGGCAGTATGAATTAAATGGAACAGAAGAACTTTATAAGGATGATGATAACCCCCTTGTAGAAAAGTTTTGGGGTTGGTTTGAAGAAGCAAGAAAACATCTTGAAACATTGAGAATAACAGGTGGGGAACCTTTGTTACATAAAAGTACATTTGACATGATGAAGAAACTGGATGGAAGTGATATCAACTTTCATGTAAACAGCAACCTTTCAATGTCTAATAGAAGGGTAATCGATGCATGTAACTTGTTACCATCAAAATCTAGGATATATGCAAGTGTAGATACGATTGGAAATCAAGCAGAGTGGATTAGACACGGACTAAACTGGGAGTTGTTTGAACAAAATGTTCTTACTATTATTAATCGCAAAATTCCAATTAGTTTTATGACTACATTTTGTTTATTGAGTATTCCAAGATTCAAAGATTTCCTATACTGGATAATACAAGCAAAAGAGTTTGGAGATGTTACATTGGACACTCCATTTATGACAAACCCACCTCACCTATCTTGTCTTATTATGGATGACAATATAAGGAACACACTTGAAGACTCATATCAGTTTATGAAAGAGAATAGTGAATTTAAGGAACAAGAAGTAATAAAGTTTGAAAGAATATTGAAGTGGGTTGATGCAAATAGGTTTTCTGGAGACCGCCTAAATAGTAATAGAAAAGATTTTAAAATATTTGTCGATGAACATGATAGGCGCAGAAACACAAACTGGCATGAAGCCTTTCCAGAGTTGACATATTTTTATGAGCTATGTGATGACTGAAAACAAACCAAATGAATACTGGATAGAACAACTAAAACAGAAAAGAGAAAAGATTAACGCAATCTCTCCTTCTTTCTGTTCTGCTAAGTGGTTACAAACTACTCTGTATTTGCAGAATGGTTATAATCACTCTTGTCACCATCCATCCCCACATAAGATACCTGTAAAAGAAGTACTGGAAAATCCAGCAGCTCTTCATAATAGTAATTACAAAAAAGAACAAAGAGTTAAGATGTTAAATGGCGTAAGACCAAAAGAATGTGATTACTGTTGGAAAATAGAAGACCAAGGCAAAGGTCATTTCTCTGACCGTCATTACAAAACTTCTGATTGGTGGGCATGGGATAAAACTGATATTATTGCAACTAGTAATCCAACCGATGATGTCTATCCAACATACCTAGAAGTATCGTTTTCAAACGCATGTAATTTTGCGTGTGCGTATTGTTCACCAGAGATTAGTTCTAAGTGGATGAAGGATATAGAAAAGAATGGTGACTATCCTGTACAGTTTGGTTCTGGTAATTTAGACTATTTGAGGCAAGTAGAAAAGTTTCCATATAAACACTCTGACCCAAATCCTTATGTTGATGCATTTTGGAAATGGTTCCCAGAGGCGCTTCCTCACCTTAGAGTTTTCCGCATGACTGGCGGTGAACCTACCATGAGTAAAGATGTCTGGAAAGTAATAGATTACATATATGAAAATGCCCAACCAGATTTGTCTATCGCAATCAATAGTAATCTAGGTACAACACCAGAACTGATACAGAGACTAGTTGACGCATGTAACAAATTAAAAGACAAAGTTAAACAAATTGAGATATATACAAGTGCGGAGGCAATTGGAGAACAGGCAGAATATATTAGAGATGGAATGGACTACGATTACTGGCGTGCCAATGTAGAAAAGGTATTATCAGAAACAGATGCCAATGTTGCGATTATGACTACATTGAACATATTAAGTATGACTACATTTAATGACTTCATCGAAGACATAATGGAATTGAGGATAAAGTATAATAAAGATTTAGCAAATAACAGAATACCGTTAAGTATAAACTATTTAAGATTCCCGCCCCATTTACAATGTACTCTATTAGACAGGAATACTAGAATATCATATGCGTCTGATTACGAATTGACCGCGAAGGTTTGGTTGAAATATAATTCACCAGACAAGTTCGCAAGAATTTACTTGGAAGAGTATGACCAGATACAAAGGTTCTGTGAATATCTTAGGCAAGAACACAAAGGTGCTGAAAAGTATAGAGCAGACTTTGTAAATTATATAAAAGCCTACGATATCAGAAGAGAGAAAAACTTTAGCAAAACTTTTCCAGAATATGAACATTTATTGGAGTGGTGGGATGCCTAAAAAATACATTCATGTAAACATGCACAAAATTCGTGCCAATAAAAAACATGGAACAAACGAACCTGTTCTTACAGTAAAAGAAGGAAGAAAAAATACTTATGGACATAGTGTAAAAATACATGGCCCAAGTGAAGTAATATATGGTGGGAATGAAAAACCATTGTTACCCTGTGGGGCAAGAGTTGTTATAATGACAGAAGCGGAGATTGAAATTGAATAAAGAACATGACTTGATAAAGTATCGTAAAGATATCCTTGATACTAAGTCGAAGAGTTTTTGTGGTGCGAAGTGGTACAACGCTACCACATGGTTAGGTAGTGGTACTACTGCTAGTTGTCATCACCCCCCAGCACATAAGATTCCATTACACGAGATTTCGGCTGACCCATCTGCAATCCACAACACGCAACATAAGAAGGCAATGCGTAAGATGATGCAACGCGGAGAAAGACCTCGTGAGTGTGAGTATTGTTGGAAAGTTGAAGATATGAAAGATGAAGCTGTTAGTGACAGAGTTTTTAAATCAATCATATACACCAACGAAGATTTGAAGAAAGCACACGAGGCGGACTTCAATGATAACACATTATTAAAAACATTTGAGATTGCATTTGACCGAACATGTAACCTCGCGTGTTCTTATTGTAACTCTAGTTTCTCTACTACATGGGCGAAGGATATAAAGAAATCTGGGCC
>CEVU01022387.1_pt1 | contig 18644 bp, 20 predicted proteins | sample 427081 | NCBI WGS metagenome assembly CEVU01 (sample SAMEA2623868, study PRJEB7988) | marine metagenome | biome: marine biome (ENVO:00000447); feature: deep chlorophyll maximum layer (ENVO:xxxxxxxx); material: "saline water (ENVO:00002010), including plankton (ENVO:xxxxxxxx)" | depth 80 m | reverse complement strand
CCGTTTTCTAGAGGATTTATCAACTCCAATATACCGGGTGCCTTGCGTAGTTTTTTCGCACACATCACATTTGGGGGATTGTTCATCTAGTTGATACATGTGACCAATCTCTTGCTTCTCGATTCAGAGAAGCAAGAGATTACTATGGGGTTAAGATGATTTACCTATTCTAAACAGCTTCGTGCTGCATACCCCGCAGGTACCTTGTGTAGCGGGTCTTCCGTTCTTCAAGGTGACCGCTGCTGGATTCTGGATTTCTTTTTTGGATCTGCACTTAAAACAATATGCTTCCATAGGACCTCCTTTTTTTCTATGTACCGCGTCAGTTTGAGTATCATTTCGTTAAGCCGATTCAGTACTTATTTAGTGTTCCATTGGAGCATCATACAGAATTAAGCACGTAGATACAATCCCTATCTGTCAATTCTAGATCGGGTATGTGTCTAGTACTATATTTTTCTATTGTAAATGAGAATGAGTCTCATTGTCAAGAGGCTCTGCCCAGGTGTTTGGGATCAGTGCGGATCCTGGTGATTATTTGGATTCGTTCTTGGCGTCTTGAATCTTCTTTCTTAATTCCTTGCTGATTTTTGTGATTTCCGTCAACGCTTTTCGGGCTCTTGTCCCTGCTGCGTTATTGCCTAAGTCAAAGAACTTTGAGACGTTTTCTTTATATTCATCAATCTGTGTTTCGATTTGTGCTCTCAAGCCGTCATCTTTGTGTTGTGTTGCCATGTGATATCTCCTTTAATTTGAGTACTCGAGGTACATGCATACTTGAGAATGCCTCACCAGTATGCCCCAGCGAGTGATTTATATCATAAATGGGAATGAGACTCATTGTCAATACGGAGTGGTCAGAGCGAATTGAAAACCTTAACTGGTTTCCAGTTTCCTGATGAATAGTCGTGGGACATAATCGCCAAAAACGTTCCGGAAGGATTGTACGCACGGTGCAGAGGTATCATACTTGGATCGGATAAATTGGGGGTGTGCGCCTGTATTGTTTTTCCATGGAGGATGTTTAGTTCGTTGTTTGAAGAGATCCCGAGTTTGGGCATGTATGCGATCGGGGAATCAATCGGCTGGAGATATTGCGAAATAGCTTTTGGGTTTGAGCTGATTGCGTCATGAATGGTATTTAGTTTGACTGAATCCTTGAGTTTAAATCCTGAAGATTGCTCCCTGATGAGTCCAACCATGTGTGCTCCACATCCTAATGATCTGCCAAGGTCGTCTGCTAGGGACCTGATGTACGTGCCTGCCCCACAGGTTATACGCAATTCTACAAATGGTTCATTAAATGTGAGTAGATCAATGTTATGGATATATACCCAACGTGGCTCTATCTCTATTAGGTCACCTTTCCTTGCATATTCGTATAAAGGCCTCCCTGCTTTTTTCAGCGCACTGTAAATTGGAGGGACTTGTTGTATGTTTCCTGTGTATTGAGGCAAGCTCTTTTCGATCAGGCTGCGTGTTAGGCCTGAAGTAGGTGCGTGGGCGGTTATAGTGCCTTCAGCGTCATATGTAGTAGTTGATTCTCCCAATTTGATCTTCGCTTTATAAGTTTTAGATTCATGTAAGACATATTCAACTATTCTTGAGGCTTTGCCTATTGCAATTGGGAGAACTCCTTCAGCTAACGGGTCAAGCGTGCCGCAGTGTCCTGTTTTAACATTCCCGAGAGGTTTTTTTATTTGCCTTACAACTTCCATGGAAGTTATTCCAGGAGGTTTGTACACATTAATAAAACCATTGGTCATGATAGAGCCTGATATGTAGAGTCAGTCTTGGTTGGCTTTGGAAATCAGTTTAAGGAGGTTATCCCCTATCTCTGCTGAGTTATCTAGCTTGAATGACAGAAAGGGAGTGTTTCTTAACATAATACGATTTCTTAAACTTCGTCTTAGGAAGCTTGCTGCCGACTTCATGCCTTCTAAGGCTTCATCTTGCTGTTGTTTGGTTCCTAGAACACTTATAAAAACTTGAGCGTTTTTCAGGTCTGGGGACACACTGACTTCTGTTATGGTGATTATGCCGTCTAGTCTTGGGTCATTAATGTCTTTGAGTAGTAATTGACTTATTTCTGTTCGAAGTGTTTCATTGATACGTTCTGTTCTTATGGTCATTTCAAAAAACCTCCAGTGCAACAGGCGTTATTGTTCTCGGTGGAATTCTAAGATGTCTCCTTCGACAAAGTCGTTGAAACTTTCTAACTGAATTCCGCATTCCGTCCCAGTAGCCATTTCATTCACCTCATCTCGGAAATGTCTCAAGCTCAAGATTGAATAGTCTCCAATGACTTCTTCTTGACGAACAAGGCGAGCCATCGAGTTCTTAAGAGCTTTGCCATCGATGATTCTACATCCCCCGATAGCGGTGTTCTTCTTCCCTGGGAATATCTCTCTAATTTCTGCCTTCCCGATGTAAAGGTCGGTAATGCCACCATCAACCATACCTTCTACTGCTTTTTGCATGTCTTCTAGTAGTTGATAGATAATGTTGTAATGTCGTACTTCTACTCCAGACCTTTCTGCAATCCTGCCTACATTTGGATCTTCTGCTAGTGAGAATGCGACTATTATAGCGTCTGATGCGCTTGCTAGTAGTATATCGGATTCATTGACTGCTCCACTGCCGGTGTGGATGACTTGGATTTGGACGTTATCTGATTCAATGGATTCGATGGATTGGTGTACAGCTTCAACACTTCCTTGCACATCTGCTTTTAAAACAAGATTTAATGTGCGTAATTCTCCAGAGTCGATCTTTTGAACGACTTCATTCAATGTCAGAGTTTTGGATGCCGAATTCAAGTTGGTTGTCTCGTTAATTTGTGATCTTGCGTCCCGTTCAGAATCTACAACGGTGATTATGGCTCCGGCTTCAGGAGTAGAACTCAACCCCAAAATTTCTACAGGTGTACCAGGCACGGCTTGGGTAGCTGATTCTGATAAATGATTAGTAAGAGCTCTTACTCGTCCCCAGCTATTCCCTGCAAGAATGTAGTCTCCTAGATTTAAGGTTCCCTCTTGTATGAGTACAGTAGCTATTGGACCTTTCTGTTTGTCTAGCTTAGCTTCGATTACCACGCCTGATGCTGGGCTACTATGGTCAGCATGTAGTTCTAGTATTTCTGCTAGTAGCGTTATACTCTCTAGCAAATCGTCTATTCCTTCACCTGTTTTAGCAGACACTGGCACAGAAATGATGTCTCCTCCCCAATCTTCAACGAGTAGCTCCTGCTCACTTAATTGACGTTTTATTTTATCTAGGTCTGCTCCTGGGACGTCTATTTTGTTCATCGCTACTATCAGAGGAACATCGGCAGCTTTGGCATGGTTTATAGCTTCAATTGTCTGTGGCATGAGCCCATCGTCCGCTGCTACTACTAAAACGGCTATATCAGTTAGCCTTACTCCTCTAGATCTTATGGCTGTGAACGCAGCATGGCCAGGTGTGTCCAAGAATGTTATCTTTCCATTGTTATAATCTGCTTGGTATGCCCCTATGTGTTGGGTTATTCCGCCATGTTCTTTATCTGCTACATTGGTTTCTCTGATTTTATCCAGAAGTGATGTCTTTCCGTGATCTACATGGCCCAGGATTGTTACAACAGGCGGCCTTGCAGGAAGGTCTTTGTTAGACTTACCCGTGGCGCCAAGTTTTTTACTTGATGGTTTAGCAGTTTCTATATATCTAGCAGGAATACCATAGGCATTTGTTATAAGTTTGGCTACTTGATGGTCAACTACTTGGTTCATGCCTGCCATGATACCGTTTCTCATTAATTGTTTGATGACATCGACCGGATCTTCATCTATTAACTCAGCGAGGTTTTTGACGCTAATATTTTCAGGCAAAGCTAAAGCTCTACGAGTAGTTGATCTCGCAGGACTTTTAACATTTTCAACAGATTCGGTTTGAGTTTCGGATGAGTTTGAGTTCATCGAATCCCCCTTCAGTTTAGATCCAATTTTGACTATCTAGCTGATCCTTTCGATCGTCTTTGATTATTCGAGCGGCCAGAGCCTCGTCTCCGAGAGCTACCGGTCCTTTCATTTTCTTCTACAATGTCTTCAGCGAACCGTATCAGTCCAGCATTTTGACCAAGTTGAGGGAACTCAAGGTTTCCATTATTGATGTCATCCATTTCTTCAAGGTCTTCGATCGTAAATTCGTCTAACTCGTCTATGGATAGTGACTCATCCAACTGTTCGGAAACTGTTTCTGATTGTTCTTCTTCTAATATCAGTGCTTCCAAGATAGCGTCTTCGTCTTCTTTGGAAATTGGAGGTTCGTCGGTTGTGGCAATTACGGTCTCTTCAATCTTTTCTTCTAAAATTGTAGCGTTTGAACTGTCATCGAGTGCTTCTGAGACTGCTTCAGCAACTACAGGCACTTCTTCGGGAATCTCAGGTTCTGCAGCTTTCTGCAGTGCCATTGCTTCTTCCATTTCCTTTCTGATAACTTCCCATTCTGCGTGACCTTTAATATCTAGCCTCCAACCTGTTAGCCTTGCGGCTAATCTGGCGTTTTGGCCGTCTTTACCAATTGCGAGGGACAGTTGTTTGTCAGGTACTACTACAGTGGCGGTAGGTTCGCCTTGAGCTAACTCTACATGTAATACTTCAGATGGACTTATAGATCTTGATATGAATACCTTAGGATCAGAATCCCATTGGACTACATCGATTTTCTCGCCTTGCAGTTCATTAACAATGCTTTGGATTCGGTTTCCGCGCACTCCTATGCATGATCCTACTGGGTCAATTCCATCTTGAGTGGTGGACACAGCTATTTTACTTCTCGATCCGGCTTCTCTGGCTACCGCTTGAATAGTAACCACTCCGCCGTTAATTTCAGGTACCTCTATCTCAAAAAGTCTCTTTAGCAAATCCGGATGGCTTCTTGATACAATTATAGCTGGACCTTTGGCTGAATTTCTAACGTCTACTACAAATACTTTAGTTCTTTGCCCTTTCCTGTACCGCTCGACGTACACTTGTTCATCACCAGGCATTACAGCTTGGGCTCGTCCTAGTTCTATGATTACGGCTTTGCCTGGGTCTACTTGTTCAACAACTCCTGACATCACGGTGTCTTTGTGTTGATAGAATTCCTCATACAATCTTTCTCTTTCTGCTTCACGTAATCTTTGAAGTACTACTTGTTTGGCAGTTTGGGCGGCAATCCTACTAGCATTGTGCGACAGTGGTTCTGACGTTTTGAATTCATCTCCTACTGATAGTCCAGGTTGCAGTTTCACAGCGTCTGTCAATTGTATTTCGATGGATGGATCGGATACTTCTTCCACAACTGTTTTTAAAGAGTACACATTGATGTCACCGCTGTTTGGATCTAGAGTAACAGATATATTGTCTGCTGAATCAGGGTAGTCTTTCTTAAAAGCGGACGCTAAAGCCATTTCTATAGCTTCTAATACTTGTTCTTTGGGAAGATGGCGTTCTGATGCCAATTGGGTTAGTGCTATAAAGAAATCACTTTTCATCGACTTGTACCCCATCTTTTACTTTTTTTTTCGTGCGTTAATCAGCAAGAAAGCGGGTCTAACCCGCCTTTGTTACATTCTAGCACTCATACAATATTGTTTCAACCGGCGTTAAGGTTTTGGAGTAACTTTTATAACGAATTGCTTACCACCAGATTTTACCTTTGGAGTCCTCAGCTAATTGAGGGTAATCTTTAGTCCATAAGCTTGTGCTCAGGTATTTCCATCCTCCGTCTGCTAAAAGACATACTATTTTGCCTTGTTTTATCCTTTCTGCCTGTTTTATCGCTCCATATACTACTGAGCCACAGGAAATACCAGCGAAAATACCTTCTTTCTCTAATAGATCTTTGGTGGTTTTGAAAGCGTCGAAACTACTTATAAGGAGCCTTGCATCTAGTACGTTAATGTCTAATATTGGAGGTATAAAACCATCTTCTAATTTGCGCAGTCCAGAGATCAGATCATCTGGTTCTGGCGCAACAGCAATCACTTTTATGTTGGGATTTTGTTCTTTCAAGTACTTACCTGTTCCCGTTAAAGTCCCTCCTGTTCCCAAACCAGCTATGAACATGTCTACATCGGGCAAGGAATGTAATATTTCAGGACCAGTACCTTCGTAATGGGCTCCCGGGTTTGCTGAGTTCCCATATTGGTACGGCATGTAATAATCGTCAGAATTCTTAGATATTATGTCTTGAGCTAATTCTATAGAACCATTGCTGCCTTTTTCTCCTTCCGAATAAATGATGCTTGCGCCATATGCCTCCAAGAGCTGAGTCCGTTCTTCGCTGACATTGTCAGGCATTACCACTGTGACCTTGTATCCTTTTAGTTTTCCTACTAACGCGATTGAAATACCGGTGTTTCCACTAGTTGGTTCAAGGATAGTACGGCTTGGCGAGATTTCACCATGGGTTTCTGCTTGAGTTATCATCTTTAATGCGATTCTGTCTTTGACGGAACCTGTAGGGTTTTGTCCCTCAAGCTTCACATATATATCCACGTCCGGATTAGGGCTCATATGATTTAACTTTACAATAGGGGTACAACCTATCGTTTGCAAGATGCTATTTTGGTATTTGATTGTGCTCATTTATGTTCCTCATTTTAATTAAAAAAGCCCTCTTCATTCGGAGAGGGCTTAATTGAAATATGCATAAAGCCCTGTCCTACAATGGCGAACACAGGCAACAACAGATTAAATTACAACCGGAAAGACTGGCAGAAATCATTTATGACATCGCTGGAGTATCTGCGGTAATACCACAGAAGATTTCATAGTCGATTAGTTCTGTAACCGTAGGATTGTCTCCACAAAGTGGACAGTTTGGGTTCCTTTTTAATTTAAATTCTCGAAAGGTCATGCTCAGGGCATCAATTATAAGCAACCGAGACTCGAGGCTTTCCCCTATCCCCAATATATATTTCAGGGCTTCTGTAGATTGGATACTACCTACTAATCCTGTTAATGCTCCTAACACTCCTGCTTCTGCGCAGTTTGGGACCATTCCAGGAGGAGGAGGCGAGGGGAACAGACATCTATAACAACCATTTCCAGGGGTAAATACAGTTGATTGTCCATCAAATATTAATATGCTGCCATCTATTAGGGGTTTCCCCAATAAATAGCACGCGTCATTTACTAGGTATCTGGTAGCAAAGTTGTCTGCGCCATTAATTACCATATCATATTGTTCGATGATTTCCATGGCGTTCTCAGACTCTAGTCGTGTTTCATGAAGAACTACATGTGTGTCTGGGTTATAGGCTTTGATGTTATCTCTGGCTGAGTCCAGTTTCGATCTGCCAACATCTGATGTGTGGTGTAGCACCTGCCTTTGTAAGTTGGACAAGTCAACCACGTCGAAGTCAACTAATCCGATGGTGCCAACACCTGCTAGTGCCAGATATATGGCGGATGGAGATCCGAGCCCGCCTGCTCCAAGTATCAATACTTTGGCGTCAAGCAGTTTTCTTTGGCCACTGCTTCCTACATCATTCATTATAAGATGCCTGGAATATCTTTTTACTTGTTCTGGAGTAAGAGTTATTGGTTTGTCATTCATATTATTAATCCCACATTTTGTGATTAACGCTAAAACACCCTCCACTTAGGAGGGTGTTTTAAGATTCGCGCGCAGTTACCCTCCAATTACATATGGAGTTTCGTACAGGCGCAATTCACAATTATTTGTTTCATACTTAAAGTGTAATAATGGATATATTAATTGTCAAACCATATGTGCATTAATTAGAACACTTTTTAGATTCTAAAATAGGACGTTATAATAGAATAAAATATTGTGTGTGAGTATCCCTAATATGTTAAAAACAGCAGTTAAATCCCTAGGTGTCATGTTTCTTGCATGGACCGTATGCGTCCCTGTCTTGTTGATTCCGGGGGTTCATTTTCTTTTAATCGTTATTGTTCCTTTGGTGCCATTCGTAGTGTCTTACCGTCAAGCTCAGAAAACTTCAACCCAGGCAAATAGTGTTGGCATGGATGGACTGACTTTTGGGTTTGTAATCGGCGTGGCAATTCTGCTTGGATTAATAATTTTATTAGTGTTAGGTAGTCAATTAGACTGGTATAAGTTTGAAGGTAGAACGCGAGCGATCGTGTGGATCGTGGTGTTGATAGCTCCTCTGTATAGTGGAAGCATGTCAGCATTAGGCTTCATGTACGGCATTTTGAAGAAAACGAAGTCCGAGGGTAATTGATATTGCAATGGTCTTGAATGCGATCACATTGAATGTCTCGGATATGAATAAGTCCGTCCATTTCTACAAAGATTTGTTAGGCCTAGAACTAATATATGGTGGCTACGATAGCACGTTTTCTTCCCTAAGAATGTCTAGTTCTTTCATAAATCTCAGTTTAAACCACGGTCCTATTGCCATCGGGTGGGGACGGTTCATCATTCATGTTGGAGACGTGGATGAAATGTTTGCTGCTTTAAAATGTACAGAAGTGCTTATAGAAAACGAACCTCAAGATGCGGAATGGAATGAGAGGTATATCCATCTGAAAGACCCGGATGGCCATGATTTAAGCTTGGCTACGCCGATTCAGTAAACAGAGTTGTAGGTAAAGTTTTTTTGAAGTGTACCGCAGTTATTAGCCCATGAACTGTACGGTCATATTCTTCGAACCCGTTTTTCTGATATAGGTTGATAGCTGGGATTTGTACGGTAGTAGTAGTTAGTCTTAGGATATCGTATTCATGGTTTATGCAAAAGTTTTCCGCGGTTTTCAGAAGGTTAGATGCAACGCTACTTCTCCGACTAGATTCTGACACGCTCATTCTCCTAAGCTCTGCCGTGTCTACAGTGATTTTTTTAATTGCAGTCATCCCTATTATTACGTCGTCTGCGACAGCTACCCAAAAATTGGACCCATCCTCTTCCAGATAGGTGGATTCAATAGTGGAAAGGTCTGTATTTAGAGATTCGGAAATATAGGGTTGGATATCGAATCCTTTTGGATATACCAATTTGATTAACCCGTTTGTAAACAATGTGCGCACCACAGCATAATCTTCACTTTTGTATTCGCGGATTCGGACAGTGTTTCCAGACATGTGATTATTGATTAATCAGGAAATTGATAATATCGCCATCTTGGACTTCATATGTTTTCCCTTCTGATTTACACAACCCTTCTTTTTTGCTTTCAGTCCATCCCCCGCATCGCATCAGATTATCATAAGTAACTACCTCGGCTTTTACGAACCCTTTAATAAAGTCTGTATGGATTGCACCAGCTGCCTCAGGAGCAGTAAAGTTAGCTCCTATGGGCCATGCTCGGACCTCATCTTGTCCAACTGTTAAGAATGATATTAGATTAAGCCCTGAATAAGTGGCGCTGACTATCTGATCACAAGCAGATTTTTCTAACCCTAGATCAGTCCTGAATTCCATTTCTTCTTCTGGGGACATCTGTGATAATTCTGATTCTGTTTGTGCAGGAACTGAGATTTCGGATAATGGTCCGTTGTAGGTAGTTATATTATCGATGAGGTGTATCGCTTCTCCTGATTCGCCAATGTTATATACAACTATTACGGGTTTGCTAGTCAAAAATTGGTAATTAGATAAGAATTGAGTATCAGGAAGAGTATTTTCTATAGTAGATACAGGGTTATTCTGTTCAAGAGACTGTTTAATTTGAATCATGGTTTCGATTTGTCGTTCAACACTGGGTCGTTCTTCAGGTTTCGCCTTCTTAAACCCTTCTTGTAATCTAGTTAGTGCATTATCAGCCATCTCCAAATCCGAATATATGAGTTCTTCTAAGATTCCATTTATGTCTCGAAGAGGATCTATATCTCCTTTGATATGAGCTATGAACGGGCTTTCAAATGCTCTTATACATATAAGTAAAGCGTCTGCTGATTGCAATATATTTCTATATCTCCCAGATACACTTTCTGTAGAAACTCCACTTTCCATTCCTGGAGGGTCCCAGTATTTGATTTCAGCAGGTATAACCTTTTGAGGATTGTACATCTCCGCAAGTTTATCCAGCCTGTCATCTGGCACCTTGGCTGTACCAATTTTCATGTCTATTCCATTCCCAATACCTGACGTTGCAGATACGCCCTTAGTCAAAGCATCGAATAATGAACTTTTACCGCTCTGGGGTAATCCAATAATTACTATTTCCATCTTCTAAGAAATTAGTCTCTGGCTAAAATGACGGTGCCGGTTGATGATAATGATCCCCCGGTCCCATTTACTAGAGAAATTTGAGGGTCATTAAGCGGGTTTTGCTTGGATCTAATTTGTCGTTCCCCTGCTTCTCCTCGTAATTGCCGCACAGCTTCTACGAGCAAGAAACTGCCATACATCCCAGGATGGCTATATGACAGGCCACCTCCATTCGTATTTAATGCAAACTCTCCCCCTGGAGCCGTTCGCTGATTTTTGACAAAATCAGCAGCCTCACCGGGGCCGCAAAATCCTAGTCCTTCAAGAGATGCCATTACCGTGTAAGTGAACGAATCATAAATCATAGTGAGGTCTATGTCGTCATGTTTAAGGCCTGCTCTTTGAAGTGCTAAAGGACCTGTAGTCCTAGATACTGTAGAGGTCATATCAGGCATCATGCTAATCATGTTGTGATCATGAGATTCAGCCGCTCCTAATATCCAAATGGGTTTTTTAGGCGTGTCTTGGATTACCTCAGGAGAAGCTACCACAATCGCAGCCCCAGAGTCTGTGGTTAGACAGCAGTCGGGCAGATGGAATGGCCAAGAGATCCAACGGGAATTATGATAGTCATCGAATGACATAGGAGTATCGTACATCATCGCTTTAGGATTGAGATTGGCCCACTTTCTTGTGGAAACAGCAATTTCAGCCATTCCGTCGCGAGTTTTATCTCGACCGTATTTATCCATGTATCTAGAGCAAGCCAACGCATAATTTATCGGCTGTCCTATGAAGCCATAAGGTGTTTCATATTGGGCTATAGGTAGGTTCGGGTCGACAGGTATTCGAGCTCTTGTGGATCTGCCAGCCTGGCCGTGTGTTATGAGTGCGACTTTACAATAACCTGCCTGAATAGCTGCTACAGCGTGTGCTACGTGTATTACGAATGAAGATCCTCCGACCGAAGTGTTGTCGGTGAATTGAGGTTCAATCCCTAAATATTCTGCTGTGAGTAATGTAGAGAATCCGGCGGTAAATAACCCATCTACATCTGAAATTTTCAGCCCAGCGTCTTCTAGCGCGTTGTAAGCGGCTTCTGCATGATGTTGTAGGGAGGACTTATTGGGGACTCTGCCTATTTCATCTGATTCAGCCACTCCTACTATAGCGGCTAATTTCTTCTGGTTTTGTAAAGTCATAATATGGTCCTTAAATTTTGAACTCAGTGAATAGTACACCAAATTAAATTGGGGAACAATTAGGTTTAAGCTATGGATTTTCTGGTGTACACTATTGCTGTGAATTATATTTGGGAGTTATTGGTTGGCGATTAGATATAATAATAAAAAAAATCATACGCCTAGAAATTTTTGGATGGTCGTATGCGACCCTGCTAGTTTTGAAATTAGCATGGACAGAGATTTCGATATTTATCCATTATCAGGAGAGCATCGACGTAAAATTCAGAGAATAGAAGCCGGTGATCGCATTTTATTTTATGTTAATGGAACAAGAAAATTCCCTGCCACAGGTCATGTAAGCAGGCCATATCAAGATTTAACAGAGAATGTCTGGACTGATGAAGAGGCCATGGGCTGGAAATATGAGATTGGTGTAAGCACTGAAGTGTTGTTGGATCCAGATGACTATATTGACGCCTACCAAATTGCTCCAAGGCTTGAATACGTGAAAAGATGGGCTCCCGAAGATTGGCCGATGGCGTTTCAAGGGAATTTACATTTGTTGCCTAAATCAGATTTCTATTTATTAGAAGATGAGATGAAAAAAATTAAACCCTGAAGCATTTAAGTTTCAGCTAGACCCAGGGCCATGTTGATCTCTTTGCTAACCGTTATATCTTGTTCTAAGGTGAGTGCTTGTTTTAATATTTCCATCGTTTCATATGTACTAAATTGTCCAAGGGCCCAAGCAGCGTGGCCACGGACAACAGGGTCAGATGCCCCTAAACACATAGATAATCCTGGCAAATGAGTGTTATCAACTTGATTGCCTGCAACTATGCAGGCGTTACGTCTCATACCATCATATTTTGCTCGCATGACTGGAGTTCCAGAAAACTGATTTCTAAATTCCTCTTCCGACATTTCTAGTAGGTTTTGTATCGTTGTCTGAGTTCTAGTGGTGTCAAAGTCAGGAGATGAGTGTTGTTTGGAAAAACGATTTACAGGGCATACTTCTTGGCATATGTCGCATCCAAAAACCCAGTTTCCAAATGATTTTCTCAAGTTTGTTGGCACGGTACCTCGATTCTCAATGGTATGGAAAGAAATGCACTTCGAATTAGTTATCAGATATGGTTCCGAAATAGCTTGAGTAGGGCACAGATCTATACAGATGGTACACTCGCCACAGCTTGTTTGTAGTGGTTGATTAGGAGTTAATTTTAAATCAGTTAGAATCTCGCCAAGTAGGATCCAAGATCCATGAGTCTTGGACAGAATATTTGAGTTTTTTCCAAACCATCCTAATCCACTGCGGTTTGCTACAGCTTTATCTAACATAGGACCATCGTCAACATACCATTTAGCCTTTATGTCAGATTGCAATGATGATTCAAGTCTAAGGACATAATCTTTGATCATTTTTTTAATGATTCTGTGATAGTCTCGTCCTTGAGCATATCTGGCTATGTAAGCATCTGTAAAATTATTGGAATTGCTCTCCTGATAGTAATTTATTCCGACGCTGATTATAGATTGTGTTTCTGGCATTAGTTGAGTCGGATCTGAACCTCTGAGTACTCTGTAAGGTGTGTACCAAGTGAGCCCGTCCATGTTCCCATTAGAAATCTGATTGATAGCATGTTCTTGTGATGTACTAAAATTTTCATTCGTAGTTACGCCTATTAAATCAAATCCACAATCCCTGCCGATCTTAATAATTCTTTCTGTCAAATGTGTCATATTACTCTATGTTTTCGTGTTGATAGACCCCTGAGTACCCTTCTTGTACGCTTGAGTCTGTATAGGAAAATAGCATCTGCAAGATCCTACTGTCTCGCTTCACTCTAAATATAGATTCCGTATTATTTACTAGTAGGCATTGGGATCTCCCAGAATAACCGGCATCCCAAATCGCTGTGTGTATTGATACACCAGAACGTAAAAGACTCGATCTAGGCCTCGCTAGTGCCATGATGTTCTTAGGTAGATTAACTATTTCGTTTAAAGTTATTAGATAAGGACCTTTAGTTAATTCATAGTAGTCATCATCATTTGGCTTAACTAATTCTGTGTCAGGTAATTTTCTATCTGAATTATCCGTGCTGATTTGGGCTGAACTTGTTAGTATCTCTACACTTCTTAATGTGCAATCAAACCCATTTGGTTGAATTTGTTCTTGCAAATTTAAGTAGTCAGAGATCAAGGGAATCCCATGATGTATCCTATTCAGAATTGTTTGCTTGCTGAGGGTACCTGTTAGCATAATGCACCGCCGTACAAAAATCGGGAGCAGGTTATTCTCAGGTTAATCTCGCATGAAGCTCTTGATGTCATCTGGAAGAGGTACAAATACTGGTATTTCGGTGACTACAGCTTGTGTGGTTAGTAACATACCAGCTACGCTACATGCGTTTTCAACAGCTGATCTTGTTACTTTAGCAGGGTCTATTATCCCTTGGGTTACGAGATCGCAGTATTCACCAGTTTCAGCATCAAATCCCCAATTGTCTTCAGAATTTCTTACTTTATCTACTATCACTTCGCTAGGATACCCTGCATTCTTTGCAATTACCGCTAAGGGAGCTGTCAGGGCGTCTTTTACGATTCGCACTCCTAATGCCTCTTCCCCAGACAATTGATCCTGTAATTCTTGAAGGGTAGATTGAGCTTTTATAAGAGTAACTCCTCCTCCTGGAACTATGCCTTCCTCTACAGCGGCTCTAGTAGCTGCTAAAGCGTCTTCTGCTCTGGATTTTCTTTCATTCAATTCTGGTTCAGTAAAGGCCCCAATTTTTATTACGGCTACTCCACCTACCAGAGCGGCTAACCTTTCTTGCAGTTTTTCTCTGTCGTAGTCAGATGTTGTGTTATCTATTTGAACTTTCAGTTGATCTACGCGTGCGGCTACATTCTGTTCTGCGCCTGATCCATCTACTATGAAGGACTCGTCTTTATTAGCAATATATCTTCTTGTGCTGCCTAAGTGGTGTAGTTCTGCAGTATCTAGCGATAATCCTGTGTCTGAGCTAATTACTGTTGCTCCGGTGAGTATCGCAACGTCTTCAAGTAATGCTTTTCTTCGATCACCAAATCCAGGAGCCTTAACAGCGACACAGTTGAGTGCGCCACGTAGTTTATTAACCACTAGGGTAGATAAAGCCTCTCCATCTACATCTTCAGCTACTATTACAACGGATCTATTCCCTGATTCAGATATTTTTTCTAATAAGGGAACGATTTCTTGAACGGTAGATATTTTTTGATCTGTAAGTAGTATGTAAGGGTTGTCTAGCGAGACTTCCATTTTTTCAGTGTCGGAAACGAAATGAGGAGATAAATATCCTCTATCTAAGCGCATTCCTTCTACTATTTCTAAATCGTCACCCAATGTATTAGATTCTTCAATCGTAATAATTCCTTCTTTGCCAACTTTATCCATAGCTTCCGCTATTAGCTCAGCAATGTCATTTTCATGTGCAGACAATGCAGCGACTTTACTAATTTGGTCTTTCGTACTCACGGGAATTGCGGCCTTTTCGATTTGATCTTTTACAGATTGGGCTGCTTTATCTATTCCTGCCTTTAGAGTTATTCCGTTAGCTCCAGAAGCGACATTTTTAAACCCCTCTTGGACAATTGCCTGGCTTAGTACAATAGAGGTGGTTGTGCCATCTCCCACCATATCGTTTGTTTTTGAAGCTGCTTCTTTCACGATTTGAGCGCCCATGTTTTCATAAGGATCAGGTAGTTCAATTTCTTTAGCTATGGTTACGCCATCACTGCATACGACTGGCATGGCCCATACTCTGGTTAAAAGTACATTCCTTCCGCTTGGCCCCAAGGTGACGCTAACACATTTAGCTAGTTCGTCTACCCCTTTCATTAAACTCGAACGTGCGCTCTGGTCAAATATAAGTTGTTTTTCTGGCATCCTATCTCCCTATGTTCAAAACAATAAAATGATGAGTTTTTAATATGCTTCAGTTTGTGTAAATTGTCAACTATTTCGCATGTTAATCAAATCTGTGCCATCCATTATAAATTCAGCTTTGGGGTGGTCTCCGAGCATAGAAAGTAACTCCTGAGTGGGCAATTTTAGTATGGGATGTGACTTTAGTGGCTGAATATCATTTAGAGGGATTAACACAAATTCTCTATGAATTAACAATGGGTGAGGTATGGTCAGATCTGGATGTTTTATATGTAATGAGGTACTTCCGTAATACAGTATATCTATATCTATTATCCTAGGTTGGTACAGTTTGTGGACTGGTGTTCTACCTAAACTAGCCTCGATGTTTTTTATGGTGGTTAAAAGAGCTATTGGAGATAAGTATGTTGATGCAGATAGTACCATATTGAAGAACTTGTCTTGGCAAGGGTTCCCCCAAGGTTCTGTCTGATAAACAGGGGACACTTTATGTATCGAGCCTACGTCCTTGTCAATGAGTTCTATGCACGATCGCAAGTTTTGCAGTTTCTCGCCTATGTTAGTGCCTATCCCAAGAGATATTTCTATGGGTTGGTCCAATTATTTGGCCTCCAAGAACGAGTAATTGAATCCGTCATAGTACATACGCGCTTCATCTGTAGCACGTCGTGCACTCTCACTATATCCACTCCTCTTGCTATGCTTATTGCCACTGTTGAAGCAGTACCTTCTAGGCGTTCCTCTACACTCGTTCCTAATATGTGACCGATTGTAGATTTGCGAGACGTACCTATCAAAGTAGGTAGTTTTGAGGGATTAATTGATTGCAGTTCATTGATTAATAAAAGATTATCATCTGGAGTTTTCCCAAAGCCTATCCCGGGATCTATGATTATGTTCTCCTTTAGGACTCCTGCATTTAGGGCCCTTTGAACGGTGGTGTTCAATGAATCACGTACTTCTGAGACTACATCTTGGTGATTAGTGGCTTTACTATTGTGCATAATCACTATGGGGCATTCCCATTTGTGTAAAACTTCTGTCATTTTAGGATCAGCATGTAACCCAGAAACGTCGTTAATCATATGCGCCCCTGCTTTCAAAGCTTCCAGTGCTACAGATGATTTTGATGTGTCAATACTTATAGGCAATCCAATTTCATTTACGATTCTTTCTATCGCCGGCATGATTCTTTCTAACTCTTCATTTTCACTAACTGGAATGTGTTGTGGGCGAGTTGATTCTGCTCCTATATCAATGAAATCTGCTCCTTCTGCCATGAAGCTGCAAGCTTGCCTTAATGCTTTATCATTATCCGAGTATATGCCATCTCCTGAAAAGGAATCTGGCGTGATATTTATGATACCCATTACATATGTTCTGGTACCCCAGGTTATAAGTTCATCGTTAGCGACTCTTAAGTCGGTGAGCTTCATGTATACACTTCCTTTCTGGAGATAACTGTGGAAATTTTACCATTTTGATGTCGATTGCACCTTAAATTGCCGTCTGCTAGTATGGAACTACTCGAGAGGTGTGTTTTGGAAGACAAATATAATCCTATGAAAAACGAATTAGATGAACTCAATTCTAGACGTGAATCAGGACGGCAAGGCGGTGGAGCCGCCCGAATTGAGCAACAGCATAGTCGCGGGAAATTGACTGCTAGGGAACGAATAATACTACTGATGGATGACGGTGAGTTTACCGAGATCGATTCATTCGTTACTCATCGGGCTGTAGATTTTGGAATGAAAGACCGGAAAATAGCCGGTGATGCTGTAGTGACCGGGTATGGGAAAATAGCGGGCAAACAGGTTTTTGTTTATTCTCAGGATTTTACCGTACTTGGAGGATCTTTATCTGAAGTAGTGGGCGAGAAAATATGCAAAATAATGGACATGGCTGCCAAGACAGGTTGTCCAGTCGTAGGGATAAATGATTCAGGCGGTGCTCGTATTCAGGAAGGAACACTGAGTCTTGCGGCTTATGGAGAGATATTTCTAAGGAATACGTTATATTCGGGTGTAATACCTCAAATTTCAGTAATTATGGGGCCTTCTGCGGGAGGAGCTGTTTATTCTCCAGCAATTACCGATTTTATTTTCATGGTGCAAGGTACAGGTCAGATGTATATAACTGGACCTGATGTCGTTAAAACGGTTACAGGGGTAGAAGTTGATCATGAAACATTAGGGGGCTACCTACCACATTCAACGAAGAGTGGAGTCGCCCATTTTGTTGGAACTGATGAGGAGGATTGTTTGCAAGAAGTGAGAAAATTAATTAATTTTTTGCCTGTTAACAATACCTCAAAAGCCTCACCTAAGTTTTATTCTTCTCAAACGTGGAAAGGGAATCCTAAGCTTAGATCCATTATTCCACCAGCCCCAAATAAACCATATGACATGAAGGATATAATTTACGAATTGATAGATGATGAGTTTATGGAAGTACAAAAATCATTTGCAAGAAACATCATAGTCGGATTCGGTAGAATGAATGGGAACACTGTAGGGATAGTGGCTAATCAACCTGATCATTTAGCCGGAGTATTGGATATTGATGCTTCTACGAAAGCTTCTAGATTTGTACGCTTCTGTGATTGCTTTAATATTCCGTTAGTAACCTTGATTGATGTACCAGGGTTCATGCCGGGGGTCGATCAGGAATATGGCGGGATTATACGACACGGAGCAAAACTTATTTACGCTTACGCCGAGGCTACTGTCCCTAAAATTAGTGTCATAACTAGAAAGGCTTACGGAGGAGCCTATATAGTTATGAGTAGTAAACACTTGAGATCAGATGTAAATTTTGCTTGGCCATCCGCCGAGATAGCTGTGATGGGCCCAGAAGGAGCAGTTAATATTATTCACAGGAATGAGATTGCTTCAGCGGGAGATCAATCCGAGCAAGTAAGGTTCAAATTAATTCAAGAATATAGAGAAAGCATTTCAAATCCATATGTTTCTGCAGAACGAGGATTTCTCGATGATGTGATAGATCCCGCTGATACTAGGAGTATGATAATTAAATCTTTGGATATGCTGAAAGATAAATCAGATGTCTTGCCCAATAAAAAACACGGGAACATACCATTGTAATCGGTTTTCAATGGGAAAATTATGCTAAGAAACTTATTGGTCTATACCCTTGCTTTGTTTTTGGTTCGAGCTCGCCTGCGATAGTTTTGGGTAGTTGTATTAGGTCTTCCTCTTTCTGAGGAAGCACCTTCTGGTTTTCGTTTTCTATCTCTATTGAAACCTGAGGAAGCACCTTCTGGTTTTCGTCTTCTGTCTCCATTGAAACCTGAGGAAGCACCTTCTGGTTTTCGTCTTCGATCTCCATTGAAACC
>CEVU01028036.1_pt1 | contig 18771 bp, 19 predicted proteins | sample 427081 | NCBI WGS metagenome assembly CEVU01 (sample SAMEA2623868, study PRJEB7988) | marine metagenome | biome: marine biome (ENVO:00000447); feature: deep chlorophyll maximum layer (ENVO:xxxxxxxx); material: "saline water (ENVO:00002010), including plankton (ENVO:xxxxxxxx)" | depth 80 m | reverse complement strand
TTATGACAAACGAATCAATCTGTATAGAGTTTGAGTTATCTTATCCTTGTGATATTGCAGGCTATTATGATTATCGTACTGATCTGATTGTTATTGCAACAACAGCGACAGATGGTATGATACAAGAAAACTTTTACGAAGTGGTATTGATTCATGAGTTAGTTCATTACTTGCAGTATCATCAAGGTGTTTTCGATATCGTAGAGTGTAAAAGAGAATTAGAAGCAGATGCGTTTCGTCTGCAAGACGAGTATATAGATCATATGGGGTATGATCCAGCGAATAAGAACGACCCTCTCTTTGCGTTATTAGCAAGTCAGTGTGTAGGGCCTCATGGATATATGAATGGGAGTATGTAAAAAAATGATTCAAAAAATCGGAAAATGGTTCGGAAGAGTTTGTATAAGTTTTAGTATCTTTGTCAATACTTTGTTTGGTGGAAAGAATAATCAAACTGTGAGTGCAAGACAGTATTTTTGTCAATTGCAGAATAGGTGGAACTTTTGTTTTTTAATTAATGGATTCTTCTGGTGGGAAGAAAATCATTGCCAAGATAGTTATGATAAGTGGGAAGTGATTAACAATGCCATGCAATACTATGAGGAGTACAAAGAGAAGTATTCAGTTAAAATGGATTCTATGATGATGGAAATGTCAAGCGCTAAAAGTAAAGAAACTGAAAAAGATCCATTGGATGATTATTATCGTTTGATGAGTCAGTAATAGTAAAGGAGAAGTGAATATGAGTAGTAAACCATTTGGAACACCAGCTCAAGATCTAATAGACAATGGACAGATAGAAGAACCTACCATACATTATACTGTCAATAAGAAAAAATCATTAAAAGAACTGTGGGATCATCAGTATGGTGAGGGTACACGATTTGATCTCGACTATGGTAAATTAATTATCCTTGCACTCTGCATTTATATAGCTATAAAAGTTTCTTAAAAAAAGACTTGACTTTGTTATCAGAACATGGTATAGTGATTCGTAAACAAGAGAAAGAGAGAAAAACGAATGGCATATATTTCAACTGATGACGTTAAACATATCCGAAATACTTTAAAGAAAGAACTTCCACAGTATAAATTTTCTGTGGTTCGTGATCATCATTCAAGTGTTAAAGTTTCCATTATGAAAGGCCCTGCATTCAAAGATTGGAAATATAGGGATAGATGGACTCAAGAAATTAAAGTTGGTTCTTTAAATAATGAGCATCACCAAATCAATCATTACTACACAGAAGATTTCTACGGAAAAGAGAATGCAAAAATCTTAGACAAAGTTTATAAGATTATGAAAGTTGCACCTTCTTTGAATGGTGGAAAAGAATGGTATGATGATTCAGATGCCATGACAGATTATTTTGATACTGCATACTATATGCATATTGGAGTTGGTAAGTGGGATAAACCTTATGAGGTTGTGTAAAAATAATACTTGACACAGAAAACGAATCAGTGTATACTGTAAGTATAGTTAATAAAAGAGAGAGAATATGAATAATTTAGTACATGAGAAATTTAATAATTCTGATTTAAAGCTTCCTATAGAACAAAGAAACATTTATACGACAATGTTTCTGGATTATGTATGGTCTTTTTACAATCATGTTGATGGTGTTTATCCTATTGATGGGTTGACTAAAAATATGGTGGTCGAAGCAACTAACAAGTATTTAAACAGATGTTTAGAAGAAAATAATACTTGTAATTGGGGCGATGGCGATTCCTTAGATAGAGAAAGGGTACGAGATATAATTCTTGATACCAATGATCTAGGACATGATTGTTTTTTTACAAGATTTTAATTATTTACTTGACACGCAAAACGAATCAGTATATAATATAAGTATAATTTGAGAGAGGAAATAATAATATGTTTGGACAACCATTACCAAAAGTTAAGTTAACCCCAAAGTTTAGTTTATTTTTAAATGACGATAAGTTTGTTACTTTTACATCTGACACTTTAGCAAAGTGTAAGTCGATGGCAAAGAAACTTGGTAAACCTTGTACTGTCTATGTTGACTATGGACGTAATTTTGCCCCTATATGGTCTAAGAGAGATTGGAGTATATAATGAGTGATGCAAACGGAAATAGGGCAGGCAATAAAGTTTTAGATTGGTATGAATACGAGTCAGATGATTATTATATTCAAGATGATTTGTTTATAATAAGTTGGGCTCTTCATGAAGGTTATAAAAACATTCATGAAAAACTAACGGATCTTGTTCCATGTGAAGGTGCAGTTCCACAAGGACGTTCTGTTAACAAGTGTCTTGAAAAGTTTAGAGTTGCACAAAATCTAATCTACGATTTATTTAATAATGGTCTTATGAATAGAAAATCTCATTTCAGACAGTTCTTTGGTTGGGCTCCTTATACTAGGTATAGTATTAGTCAAAATGAATTTAATCGTTACAATTTGGAATTAGAACCTATCTATACAAAGATTATAATAGATGCGTACAAAGAACAAAAGAATTTAGGAACTATACAATGAAAAAAATATTATTAATAATAACTTTAATTACTGTGGGTTGCCATCCACTTAACGCATTTGAATTGCGAATGAATAATCAAGATGCACTTAAACAACAAATGATTGGGTTGTTATTAAATCAACTCTTTAATGGTAATCAAGTAAATGTTGGTAATACAAATATCAACAAGAATGTGATTGCAAATTGGGCTACCAACAAACATGAAAGAATGTGTTGGATTTCTCAAAAATATAATTCTAATGGTACAATTGTAAACAAACTACAATGTGATTAATTTTCCTTTCTTTGTTTCTTAACTAACTTTCCCTTTGCAGTATAAATACTCCAAAGGGATTTTTTTATGCAAACACAAAGACTATCATATTTTTCTGGTAGAGATGGATTTCTCTGGTGGGTTGGTGTTGTAGAAGATCGTATAGACCCTATGTCACTAGGAAGAGTACGAGTTAGAGTATTTGGTTATCATACATCAGATAAAACAAAACTTGCGACAGAAGATTTGCCGTGGGCGTTTTGCATACAACCTTGTACATCTGCTTCCGCTGGTGGTGTAGGAACTTCTCCGACAGGCCCGATAGAAGGAACGTGGGTAATTGGTTTCTGGAGAGATCCAGACTTTCTACAAGAACCTATGGTGTTTGGAACGATACCTGGCTACATCGGCCCTAATGGTGCTCCTCAAGGTGGAGCTCCCTATGATTATTCGCAAGGTCAAAATCGTGAACGAGGTAAGATAAGTGAGAATGTAGTTATCGCAGATGGAGTAACATCAGAGTTCGACTTACCAGCAAGTTCTAAAGACTCCACAGTATTAGTTACTAAAGATGGTGTACCAGATAAAGCAACAAATTCACCACCTTCATCATTCATGAATACTGAACCTTCATCAGCAGAATTTGCTGGTGGAAGAACATACACTAAAAATGATTTTCCTTTATCTAACTATGGAACTAGAACTGCAAGGAAGGTAAATGAATTGATACCATTTGCAAGAGATAGGGTTGCACAAGGTATTAATAATTTTCTTGAATCTAATAGTGGTTGGGATATGTCAATAGGTGACAAGTCTGGTTATAGAAATTATGCACAACAACAAGAGTTATATAATGATCCAAAAGTTAAAGCTGCAAGTCCTGGCGGTTCATGGCATAACTATGGTGTTGCAGTTGATGTAACAATATACAGACCAGATGGTTCTTGGGATGATGGTACGAGAGGAGATAGTAATTATACAGGAAGAGCTCGTTCTGCATTTAAACCATTTAGAATGAAAAATACTGTACCTAATGATATGGGTCATTTTTATCCAGCAGAGTTTAAAATTCAGATACCACAATCTGTAAGGACAGGAAAAAAGTCTGTTACTGATTTTGCAAGAGAAAGAGGAGTGGATGTTTAATGGCATATGAAATAGAAGAAAGAAAGATTAAATTTGAAAATCCACCAGCAAAAGGTACAGAAGTAAATCTAAAAGTTTCTACTCAACAATCACTTAATGGTTTTGCTGATCCTCGTTCTTTCTATCCTCGTAGAGTAAATGAAGTTGATACAAATAGACTTGCAGTAAATGATGCAACTAAACAGCACCCTGTAGTCAATCTTAAAAGACAAAGAATAGATGATCTGGTAGGAGAACCAGAAACACAGTATGCATCAAAGTATCCATACAATCATGTAAAGGAAACGGAGTCTGGTCATATCGTAGAGTTTGATGATACACCAGGCCATGAACGTATACATGAATATCATAGGTCTGGTACTTTTTACGAAGTACATCCAGATGGTACAAAGGTTACAAAGATTATTGGTGATGATTATGAAATTGTGCATCAGAATAAAAAGTTAAGAGTAAGAGGAAATATTGAAGTCTACTGTGATGGTGATGCAGATTTATATGTGCGTGGCTCGTTAACAGGACAAGTAGATGAGAATATAGATTTACACGCTGGTAAGAATATTAATATTCATGCTGGTAAGAATATGAGATTTTACGCAAATGACTCTATAGAGTTTACAGCACAGAAAGAACTAACGGCAACATCTGTATCAAACATGACATTACAATCACAAGCAGATATGAATATTAATGCAGAGGGTAGATACCTTACCAATATAAAAGGATTAAGTAGAATTAATTCAGATGGGTTTATTAGTATAAAATCTCCAAGTTCAATAATGATAAATGGAAATAGCACTATTGATATTCTTGGTGGTGGTGCTATGAACTTAAAAGGTAGTTCGATAGATTTAAATGGTTCTAAAGAAAGAAAAGATGTAGAAAAAGTAGAAGATACAAAATATAGAGATAGTTCTGGTGTAAATTTATATAGTGAAGGTAAAGAAGTTGACGCACCATTAGAAGCTACAGTACTGGGTGCAAAAGATCTAAGTGCATTGGCAGATGAACAATCTGTATATGGTGAAGATGATGTTCCAAAATCAGATGCAGATATTAAAGCTGCTGTTGCATCTGGAAATGCATTACCCTCTTCATCTTCAGATTATAGTTATAATTCTTTAGATGGATCTTATAGTTCAGAAAGTGCATCAAGACCACTGATATCAATTCCAACAGTTCCAGATCTTGGAGGAGAACATGGATATTCAACTGGACAAAATAATTTAATTTATACAGAAGCCGCAAAGGTTACATCAATAGTAAAACCTTCATTGATAAAACTTCCAGATGATGGATCTATAGATTACAATATGTATATATCTTCAAAGTATAAACTTTCCAAACTTACACTTGCACCACCTGTAGGACAGAAAATAAACAAGGGTAAAGAAGAAGCAGAAAAGATTATTAATAAATTAAGAGTTCTTGCAGTTAATTGTTTAGATCCATTACTTGCAGAATATCCTAAACTAAGAATTAACATGGGATATTTTGAATCAAGGCCTGGCACATCTTCTGCACATTCATTAGGTGAAGCAGTTGACATACAGGTTGCAGATGCAAGTAAAGGAGAATACTTTGAGATTGCAATATGGATTAGAGAAAACTTACCACACGATTCTATCATACTACAATATAGAACTACTGGTTCTGGTATGCCTTGGATTCATCTTGGGTGTAAGGAGTCTGGTAATAGATCAGATATGATAACACAATACAATGGAAAAACAACAACTGAACTAGGACAGATTGCACAGTATTATGCCTAGTGTATGTAGAAAAGATGATACAGCTGGTGGTGCTCTAAGTGCATCACAAACTAAAGTAAAGGCGAATGGAAAATTAATTATAGTAGATGGTGATTCAGTTGCTTCTCATGGTTTGTCACCACATGATTCAGCAACAATTTCTGCTGGTTCTGGTATGAAGGTTAAAATTGGTGGCGTTAAAGTTTGTAATTCTGGAGATCTTGCATCATGTGGACATAGTGCAAGTAGTGATAGTAATGTTAAAGTAGGGGATTAGAATGTTTGAATATAAATGTAAAGTTACAAATGTAGTTGATGGTGATACAGTTGATGTAGACATTGACTTAGGGTTTGGTGTTTGGTTACGAGATCAAAGGATTAGACTATATGGTATTGATACACCAGAGTCAAGAACAAGTGATCCATTTGAAAAACCATATGGAAAGGCCGCAACAGAATTTTTAAAAAAATGGCTAGATGGTGGAGATGTTACAATTAAAACTTCCAAAGATGGAAGAGGAAAGTTTGGTAGAATACTTGGTGAACTGTGGGTGTTTGATACGAATATTAATAAAAAGATGATTGAAGAACATCATGCAGTAGAATATCATGGACAATCTAAAGATGAGATTGCAGAGCAACATATTATAAATCGAGCGTTCCATGATTTGTAGAAATCGTTATAAATACAAATAGGGAGAAACGTAATGGTTGCAAATCCAAGTGCATTTAAAGACGCAGAGAGTACAAGTGACTCAACTAGAAATGCACAAGTATTTACTGATATAAATTTAAATTTGGTTAAGCACCCAGTTACTGGCGATATTGCAAAACTATCAAACGTAGAAGCTGTTAAAGCAAGTGTAAGAAATTTAATTAATACGAATAAAGGAGAAAGACCATTCCAACCAGAGATTGGTTCTGATATTCGTAAAGCTCTTTTTGAACCAATGACTAGTGCAGTATCAAGTTCTATTAAAACATTTGTAAGAGATTTGATAGAAACCTATGAACCAAGAGCAGAATTAGTAAGTATTGATACTACTGAAGATTTTGATAACAATACTTATAATGTTACGATAACATTCTTTTTGATAAATTCACCTAGTGGTGTTCAATCAATGAATATACTTTTAGAGAGATTAAGATAAAATGGCTGGTAAATTACAAGTAACAGAATTAGATTTTGATAGCATCAAAACAAATTTAAAAACCTATTTAAAAGGACAAAGTGAATTTTCAGATTATAATTTTGAAGGTTCTGGTTTATCTACTCTTGTAGATCTTCTTGCATATAATACACATTACCTAGCGATGAATGCAAATTATTTTACAAACGAAATGTTTTTAGATACTGCAACGACTCGTGACTCTGTCGTATCACACGCAAAAACATTAGGTTATACTCCTCGTTCTGCAAGAGCTCCAAAAGCAGTTATTGATATATCAGTACCAGTATCTAATGGAAATATTACTTCTGTTACTATGAGTAAAGGAACAAGGTTTACAACAAACTTTGATGGAACAACTTATGGGTTTTTAGTAAATGAAGATATAACGGCATCAGTATCTGGCAGTCGTGCTAATTTTGTAAATGTTTCTATCTTTGAAGGTACACTTGCAAAAGCAAAGTATACTGTAGACAGTAACAATCCAGATAAGAAATTTATTATTACTAGTAATAGAGCTGATACAACAACACTAAAAGTTTCAGTTCAAACATCTGCAACTGATACCTCACTCACTACATATACTCTTGCAACTGAATTAACAAATGTTACTGCAACATCTCCTGTATACTTTTTACAAGAAGATCATCATGGAGAATTTGAAGTTTACTTTGGCGATAATGTTTTAGGTCAAGGTTTAGTAGATGGTAATATTGTTATATTAGAATATGTTGTTACAAATCAAAAAGAGGCTAATGGTTCATCTATATTTTCTTCACCAAGTATTGGTGGACAAAGTGGTGGAATTGTAACGACTACTACAGAAGCAACTGGTGGTGATATTCCAGAGAGTATACAATCAATAAAGTATTATGCACCATTAAGTTATACTGCACAAAACAGAGCTGTTACTGCATTTGATTATAAGGCACTTATTCCTAAAGTTTATCCAAACGTAAAAAGTATTCAAGTATGGGGTGGAGAAGATAATGATCCACCAATATATGGACAGGTATATGTTTCAATATCTCCTACTGCTGGAACAACTCTTACACAAACACAAAAGGCAAATATTATTTCAGATTTAAAACAATATAATATTGCATCAGTAAGACCAGTAATAATAGATCCAGAAGTTTTATATGTTATTGTAGATATAGACTTTAGATATGATCCTAATAAAACTGTAAAAACTGCTACTGATTTACAAAGTGCTATTGATACCCTTGTAAGTAATTATAGTGGAGATATTTTAGAAAGGTTTGATGGTATGTTTAGATATTCAGAATTATCTAGACTAGTTGATAATTCTGATAGTTCTATTTTAAGTAACATTATGAACATAAGATTATACAAAGCCATTACTCCTACCATATCAACATCAAAACAATATGACATAAATTTTTATAATAAAATATATCATCCATATGATGGTAATGAATCTCCTGTTATATCTTCTACAGGATTTACGATTGCTGGTTCTACTGAAACACACTTTTTAGATGATAATGGTTCTGGTGTTGTTAGACTTTATAGAATGGTTGCAGATACTAGAACATATGTAAACAATACTGCTGGAACTATTAATTATACCACAGGTGCAATTAGTATTACAGATTTAAATGTTACATCTACTGTTAATGAAAATGGTACAATTCACGTATTTACCATACCAGATTCAAATGATATTATTCCAGTAAGAAATCAACTTATCTCTATTGATCTTGGCGGTTCTTCTATAATTGCACAGACAGATCAAAATGGAACAACTGCATCAGTTGGCTCACATACAAATGTAGGTTCTTTTGGTGGAACAACTACAGGAACTGGTACAGTAACATTTGGAACAACAACATCATCAACTTCAGTATCAAGTACTGCAAGTAGTTCATCATCTTCATCATCAAGTTCATCTTCATCTAGTGGTTATTAATAATGTCAGGCTGTCCTAGAACATCTAAATTAGAAAGTAAAGTATCTCCTCATATTGAGGAACAACTACCAGAGTTTGTTCGTTCTGAACATCCTTTGTTTGCATCTTTCGTTAAACACTACTATCAATTTTTAGAAGCTGGTTGTTTAACATTAGGTGGTTCTAATGATTATCTAGCACAAGAAACACTTACCAATAATTTAATCCTTGATAACAATGATGACAAAATTGTTCTTGAAAGTTCTGTGGGTAAGTTTCAAGAAGGTGAAACTATTCGTGGAGAAAAAAGTAAATATACTGCAACAATACTGGTAGATGATTATGACTCTACTGGTAAACTCTACATTAGTTCACAACAAAAATTTGCAAAAGGTGAAAATGTAGTTGGATTAACTTCTGGTGCAAGAGCTGTTGTTAATGATTATCAAGGTAATCCTATACAAAACATACAACAATTATTAGCGTATGCAGATATAGATAATACAGTTTATACTTTCTTTGATAAATTTAAAAAATCATTTTTAGAATCTTTGCCTGAGTCTATTACAGACAATATTGATATAAGAAATCTAATTAAAAGTGTAAAAGATTTATACGAAGCAAGAGGTACAGAAGAAGGTCACAAGTTATTCTTCAGAATATTGTTTGATCAAGAATCCAGTTTATTATACCCAAAAGATAATATGATGAAACTTTCTGATGGTCAGTGGAGCACTGACTATCTTATGAGAGTTAGAGAAGATGGTAATTCAGATTTTTCTCAATTGGTTGGAAAAACTGTTACTGGAGAAACATCTGGTGCAACAGCTGTTGTACAGAGTGTTACTAAATTTATCTATGGTGCAGATGTTATTGCAGAATTAAATTTAGATCGTGGAACTATTATAGGAACTTTTGACTCTGGTAGTGCTGATTTACTTTTATCAGAAGATGGAGATACTCTTATTACAGAGAGTGATGAACAAATAAGAGAAGAAGGTTCTATAGGGGAGATTGTTACTGGTGTTTCTAATACTTTAGATCTTACTATTACTGCAAGAGTTGTTGGTATTACAAATAATATTAGTCTTTCTAGTAGAGGACAATATTATAGAGTTAATGATATTATTCATTTTTCTTTACCCCAAGATGTTTCGGTTGGAGTTAAGGGTGAAGTGCGAAGTATTGGAACTGGTGGCGTAACTGACGTTTATATTGAAGATGGTGGTACAGGATATACTTATAACGATACTGTAACTTTTAATAATGCAAACACAAATGGAGTTGATGCAACTGCTAATATAGCTGTATTGGGTGGTATTCTAACAATAGAAAATGATACATACCCAGATAATATTGTTTTAGAAGGAGCATCAGATCACAATAAGTTAATTATAAAAGATACGAATGGTGAACTGCATGAGTTACAACAAGAAGAACAACTAGGAGATAATAGTGGACTCCTACTAGAAAATGGCCATAATATTATTTTAGAAAGTGAAACTTTACTTTCTGCACAAAGAACATCAATAAGAAAAATAAGAGTTACTAAAAAAGGTAATGGTTATACAAAACTTCCAGATGTTACAATAACATCTTCTACAGGATCAAATGCAAAAGTTCTTGCTACTACAACTGATGGTATTGGAAGAATATTAGAAATACAAATGAAAGACTATGGTGTAGGTTATGTTCGTCCACCTACTGTCACTTTCAATAAAAATGTAATTGTAAAGAATGTAAGTGGTACATTTAATAAAGGCGATGTAATAACATCTTTTAATGGAACTATAGAATCTTATGATAGTACATTACAATTATTAGAAATAAAATCTGAAATAGAACACTTTACTGAAGGTGATTCTATAACTACGGCTAGTGCAAATGCAACTGCTCATCAATGTGTTCATGCAGAAGCATCTGCAAGTAATGGTGCAATAGTTATTTCTAGTGGTGATTACTCTGGATTTAAAGGACAACTCAACGAAGAACAAATGAAGATTCAAGATTCTAGATTTTATCAAGATTACTCTTATGTAGTAAAGGTTGGTGAATCTATTAATATTTGGAGAGATAGTATTATAAGATCAGTTCATCCTGCTGGTTGGAATGTATTTGGTGAAGTATCTATTGCAACTTCTATTGCAGAAGCACAACTTCATTCTATGAAGATAAGAAATCCAGCTGCTGGTGATGTTGTCGATTTTACATCTGATACAACAACATACTCACCAGAACTTGCATCTACATTTAGAACAATATTTTCTTCTAGATTTAGAAGAAGATTAGGTACTGCTGATGATGGTACAACATTGAATACAACAAATCCAATGAGTGGTACAGAGTTTGAAGATATATGGGAAACAAACTCTCCTAATAATAAATTAGATAATGATAACAAACGTGAAAGAACTGTTAGTAGTTCTTATGAATTTGAAATTGGAGTAGGTGGTGGTATAGTTGGGGTCTTTAGTCCTACTTTAGAACTATTACCTAAGTACGCATTTTCACAACCACCAACTGGAACAAATGTTGCAATTCCACATTATCCAGGCCTTACAAGACAAGTAAGACTTGATGATACAAACCAAAGTGCATATTTTACAATTGGACAGTTTTCACAATTCAGAATTAATCAAGTAAGTGATTCAAATGGAGATATTCCAGAAACTGCAAAAAGTGTAAAAATAAATGTACAACCACCAGGCGAAATTATTTTAATAAGAACTGGTTCAGTAACATTTGATAGTTCATCTACTACTATAGACGATACTACTAGAACATTTGATGACCAGTGATATAAATAAGAGGAAACCTTTGGAGAAATTCTAAAATGGCAAAACAAGTAATAGGAATAGGTAATGCAGCTAATGATGGAAGTGGAGATCCATTAAGAACTGCTGGTGATAAAGTAAATGATAACTTTAATGAATTTTATAGTAAACTTGGAGATGGAACAAATTTATATCCTTTGACATTTCCAAATGCAAATGCTACTATTTTAACAACCTCTAATGCAGATGTAGGTGCAACTACAACATCAAGTTTAAATGCAGATCATATTTTAATAAATGATGATGGTATTTTGAAAAAGATTACTCCAGCTAATCTTGGAATAGGTAGTGCTTATACGTTATTAGTACAAGAAGAAGGCAGTAATACATCTACAACTGGTGCTACCACTTTAAACTTTGTAGGTGCTGGGGTTACTGCGTCTGGTGCTGGTGCAACAAAAACTTTAACTATACCAGGCGGATCTGGTATAAATGTGCAAGATGAAGGTGGTGCATTAAGTACTGCTGGAACTACTTTTAATTTTGTAGGTTCTGGTGTAACTGCATCTGGAACTGGTGCAACAAAAACTATAACTATTCCTGGCGGCGCTTCACAAAATGTATTTGATAAAGTTGCAGTAAGTGGACAATCTAATGTAGTAGCAGATAGTGCAACTGATACTCTTACTTTAGTTGCTGGTACTAATGTTACGATTACTACAGACGCTAACGCTGATAGTGTTACAATTAATTCTACTGGAACTACAGATTTAAACAGTTTATCTGCTGGTGTAGTTAATATACAAAATGATAGTATTGGATTTATTGATGCAGATGATAGTAATAATAGTAAGAAAGAATCAATCGCTGACTTTTTAGTTGCAATTTCTGGTTCTGGTATTGTTATAAGTGGTGGTCAACTAACAGCAGCTACTGGTACACTATCAAATGTTGTAGAGGATACTACGCCTCAACTAGGTGGCGATTTAGATGTAAATGGCAAAACTATTATGCATACTTTTAACATAACTGCAAGTGGAACTGATCATTATGTTTTTGCTGATACTGGAAATGTTTGGTTTCCATCATCAGAAAATGATCCGACCTTATATTTACGTAGAGGTGAACAATATAAATTTAATAATACTTCTGGTGGACACCCAATTAGAATACAATCAACGTCTGGTGCAAGTGGAACAGCATATAATGTTGGTGTAACAAATAATGCTGGTTCTGGTGCAGTTATATTTAAAGTATCAATGAGTGCGCCTGCAACACTTTATTACCAATGCACATCTCATGCAAACATGAATGGTACAATTAATATAGTTTAATAGGAGCAAAAAATGGCTATAGACACTATAGGAACAAAATCTAGTGCAGCTGCAACTGGAAGAGGTTTGTCCGAAGTAATAGAAAAAATAGATTTTGGTGCATGGACAGTAACAGAAAGTAGTGGTAATATAAATTTTGCACATAATGGTGCAACTAAAGTTACACTTACTTCAGCTGGAAATATAGATTTAACTGGAAATGTTAATGTTTCTGGACTTTTAGATCTTGGAAACTGGACTATTAATGAAAATGGAAGTGGATTATTTTTTGCTCATGGTGGTACAGATAGAGTAAAAATAAATTCAAATGGAAACATTGATATGTCTGGTGATGTAAACTCAAATGATAGTTCAATAACTTAATGGTGAGTTATGGCATATAAAATCGGAGATACAACTGTAATAGATAATTCTCGTAATGTAACTACTGGAATGGTAACTGTTACATCAACAACTAATTTTGTATCACCAAATGGAAACACTGCTGGAAGGCCAGGTAGTCCATCTGTCGGACATATGTATTTTGATACTGACTTAAAAAAATTACTGACCTATAATGGTACTGATTGGAAATAGGAAAAGAATATGGCATATAAAATTGGTGATACAACTGTAATAGATAATAGTAGAGAGTTAACTGCTGTTGGTGTAACTCCATCTACTAATTTAGTTATACCATCTGGAACAACTTCAAACAGACCAACTGGTGCTGTAGGAAAATTATATTTTGATACTGATTTAGGAAAACTTTTGGTTCATGATGGAACATCATGGATTGTTGCCTCTACTACAGCAGATGGTGATCTTGCAGTTCATGGTTCAACATATACTTTTCCTATAAATGGTGGAGATGAAAATCCAAATAAAATTACTACTTATCTTCCTTTCAATGAAGCAGCTACTAATTTTACATTTACAAAAAGAATACATGGCAGCAATAATTATGAGTATTGGGATGCTTATGTGAAAATAAAAGGTATTCCTTATGAGGTTCAATTAATGCCTTCATTAGATTCGCATGGAACAGCAGGTTGGCCTTGTCCTCAAAAGCCTTATACTAATTCTGGTGCTGTTAATACAGATGTAAATGCATTTCAACCACACGCAACATTATCTTTAGATAATACTGCTGTTAATGTAAATATAGGTGGTGCTGCTGCTGGAGGTGGAGCTTCTTATGCTCCAGCACAATCTTGGATATTTGATAGTAAATTTCCAAAACAAGGATTTTTAATAGAATCTCAAAATAGTGGTTGGGGTCTTGATGGTGGTGGACAAGGTATTTACAAATATAGTGACACTCAATATGTTACCTTTACAAATCACAATCAATTAAATGCTTCAGAGTTATCTAGTGGAATGGGTAAAATAAATCTTAGATGCTATAATCCAAATAATATAGTGGAAGGACAAGACGTTACTACTAATGCAACAAATCCTGTTTGGAATAAAGATTATGATTCAACTAATGCATATAAAATTAGAGGTATGGTTTATGGTGTATGGAAAAGTGCAACAGCAAATCAACTTACTGTTATGTATACAACCAATAAAGGTTTGACTCAACAAAGTAGTCTTGGTAATCCAAACTGGTATCAAAGAATAAATATTTTTGATATTAACATGACTACTGGTGCAGTTGTTTCTAATTCAACAATTTCTCATGATGAGTTTAGACCAACTAGTAGTAATAGTTTAAACACTGGTACTCCTCTTATGCCATCAGGTCATGGTTTTACTGTATGCGAATGTTCTACTCATGTTACTATGTGTTCATGGCCAGATTATGCTGGTGGTTCAACTCACCCATTCGCATTTTGGATTTGGGATAAGGCAAATAGAGATCTTAGAGTTTTTCAACCAGAACTGTATGATGATTCTACTTTTAATAGTAGTTCTCTTTCTAATCAATCTGCTTCATATTATAGTGGAGTTTGGATGAATCATTTTAAAATGAATGATAAAATATATTTAGCAACTAAAAATACTGGTGCGACTCATAATACTCATCAAGGTGTTCATATTTACGAAACATCATCAACTAGTGCAACTCCTTATATGCGAATATATAATGATACTAATAATGATCAAATTTTTAATGCCCGTTCACAATTTCAACAACTAAGACCTTTATTTTCAAATGATACCATTACATATTCTCATCTTGGTTTGTATGATTGGAATGGAGCAAACTATAATACTGAAGGTGAAACTGCATTAATGTATAGTGGCGTAACAGTAAATCCAGAAACTGATAAAGGTATGATTCAAACAAAATTTGGGCCAGGTACTAAATCTGGAGCTTGGTCTAGTAGTAACAATATAACTTATTATACAAATCCAGTTAAACAATCAAATGGTACTACATTATGGACAGATTCAGCAGGAACTAATGGTTCAAATCAAGGTGGTTGGAAAACTGACATGACAACACGAAAATTCTTTGGTGGTGGTACTCAATAGGTGTATAAATAATACTATAATAGGAAAAAAACAATGGCAGCAATTATTACAGAAAAATTTAGATTACACAATGCAGATCAATTTAAGGAATCTTTTTCCGAATCAGCTGCATCTAACTACTACTTGTTTGTAGGAAAGTCAAGTCCTTTTACTACAACAACAAAGTATTCCGATACTGAAACTACAGGGGGAACTGACGCATCTCCACCCAATCCACATGATAGAGTTATCGAAGAAAATTACAAATGGGATTCTATGTTAGCTGCTAAAAGAATAACATCTACAGATGTTCAAGCTGTTATTCCTCGTAGAAACTATCCAACAACATCAACCATATTAGATATGTATGAACATGATATCTCTTCTTTAAATACCACAACAAGTGGTGCAACTAATCTTTATGATAGTACATTTTATTTTGTTACTACTGCATATAGAGTATATAAAATTTTAGATAATGATAATGGTACTGCATTAAATACAGTTACAGAACCAACATCTACATCATCTGCACCATTCTTTCATGGTAACTATTATATTCAATATATGTACACCTTAAATACTGCTGATACTATAAAGTTTTTAACTACAGACTTTGTTGCAGCTAGAACTGATGCAAGTGTGGTTACTGATGTTGAAACTGCATCTGGCGATACTGCACCTTTTAATGGAGCTCCGATACAGGTTGTTCGCATAACGCCTGGAAGTGGTTTAGCTAGTAGTATTACAAATACAGATTACTATACATCAGTAAATGGTGATGGTACTAATGGCATTGTTAAATTAAAAGTTGCAAGTAATAATATTGCTAGGTTTGGTCAAAATGGTTCATTAATTCATGCTGGTGGTGTTGGTTATACTTTTGGAACTATTGATTTAACAAAATGTTATACTGATGTTGGGTTATCACAAAATGAAACAAATTTATCTGGTGGTGGTTCAACAGTTGTTCCAATTATATCACCAAGAGTTGGACACGGACATAATCCAGTTGCAGAACTAGGTGGACACTTTGTTATGATGAATGCAAGACTAGAACAGACAGAAAGTGGTGACTTTACAGTTGCAAATGATTTTAGAGAGGTTGGTATTGTTGTTGATCCACATCTAAAAGGTGGAACGACAGTTTCTGCTGTATCGCAAGTAAGAATGACTTATGCAATTAAAATGACAACATCAAGTAGTACGTTTGATGTTGATGAAAAAATAACACAAGCAACAACAAATGCAACTGGTAGAGTTGTTGAGTGGGATGCAACAAATAAAATTTTATATTATTTACAAGAACAATGGGAAAACTATGGTATAGACTCAAATAGTTCATCATCAACATACAGAAATCATGTTGCTTTTAGTTCTAATCATTTAGTTACTGGTGCATCAAGTAATGCAAATGGAACTCCAGATAGTGGTACTGCATCTCAAACAGTATCTGGTATAACATTTGCAAATGGATATGCATCACCAGAACTAGAACATGATAGTGGAAATATAATCTATGTAGAAAATCGTAGACCAATTTCAAGAGCATCAGACCAAACAGAAGATATAAAAATAGTTATAGAATTTTAAAACTAGGAATTTGATTTAATGGCTACAAACTTTAATGTAAAACCCTACTATGATGATTACGACTCATCAAAGAATTTTCACAGAGTTATGTTTCGTCCTGCTTATTCAGTACAAGCTCGTGAATTAACACAACTACAGACAATACTACAAAATCAAATTACTAAATTTGGAGAACATATTTTCCAAAATGGTTCTATGGTTATTCCAGGCGATCTTAACTTTGATATGCAGTATGATTATATCAAAGTCAACTCTGCATATAATACATTAGAAGTTGAAACATATAGAACAAGTTTTCTTAATAAAATAATTGTAGGTGCAACAAGTGGTGTAAAGGCAAAGGTTATTGGTACAGTTGCAGCTACAAGTTCAACATCAACTACATCTGCTGATCCTATAACTTTATATATTAAATATGAAGATAGTGGAACTAATAATGCAACACTTAAATTTGCATCTGGAGAAGTTGTTACATCAACAAATGCAAATAATACCACAACTGTAAATCCAAGTTTAAGTACAAATCAAACAACTGAATTAAATGCAACCATACAATCAACTGATACTCCAGTTGGTACTGGTTCTGCTGTACTGGTTCACGCTGGTGTTTACTTTATCAATGGTCACTTTGTTTCTAATACAGAACAAGTTATTCTTTTAGACAAATATACTAATACACCATCATATCGTGTCGGATTTGTTGTAGCAGAAACTTTTGCAACACCAGAAGAAGATACCAGTTTATTAGATAATGCAACTGGATCATCTAATGTGAATGCGCCAGGCGCCCATAGATTTAAAATTGCAGTAACACTTACAAAGAAAGCTTTAACTGCAACTGATGATTCTGACTTTGTTGAACTTGGAAGAATAAGTAATGGTAAAATTTTATCTTATAAGAAAAATGCAGATTATGCTGAACTACAACACACACTTGCAAGAAGAACATTTGATGAAAGTGGTAACTATGAAGTAAGACCATTTTTAACAGAAGTTCGTGAACATTTAAAGAGTGGAACAAATAGAGGTATATATTCTTCATCTGTCGGTGGAGATGCTGATAAAATTGTATTTGCAGTAGAACCAGGCAAAGCTTATGTTGATGGTTATGAAATAGAAACCATGTCAACACAATTCATTAAAGCAGATAAACCAAGAACATTTGATAGAGTAGAAGATAAAACAATACAAACACCAGTAGGTAATCATGTATTAATTCATAATGTTGTAGGTACGCCTGCAATAGATGAATTTGAAACACTTCATTTGAGAGATCAACTCATATCTGATACTAGTGGTAATACAGTTATAGGAACTGCAAAGGCAAAGTTTTTTCTTTTGCATGATGGTGATTATCTTGGTACAAATCCACCAGTGATATTTAAACTTGGTCTTTTTGATATAAAAATGAATGATGGAAAAGACTTTGCAAGAGATGTTAAGTCCATAAATGATCATGCTACCATAGGTGGTACTGGTAGTGATTTTGAAGCTGATATAAAACCAACATTCGTTGCCATATCTGGTGTTGGTACATCACCAGATGTTAGTAGTAATAATAGTGGTGTTAGTGGTTTTCAAGGTTCTGTTTTTAGTCAACAATTAAAATTAAAAGATAGATTGATTGCAAAAGTTATTGGTGTAGAAACTGATATTGGAAGAATAAGTACTCTTACCGATAATGATAGTTTAGTTTTATCAGCAGTTTCTCCAACAACATTTACTAATGCAACTATAGGTAGATTTTCTGCACAAATAATTAGACCAGATCAAAAACTTTTAGTATTTCCAAGTGACTATCGTAGGGTCAGAAAAATTCGTGGAAACACAGTATCAAATCCAGATAGTGCATTAGGAACAAGTTACACAGTAATGAAAAGCTTTTCTG